>Ga0209416_1000640_pt1 | contig 34018 bp, 49 predicted proteins | sample RifGroF1_FD_184001 | JGI IMG/M metagenome (GOLD analysis project Ga0209416, IMG submission 184001) | Groundwater microbial communities from Rifle, Colorado, USA - Groundwater F1 (SPAdes) (version 2) | ecosystem: Environmental > Aquatic > Deep subsurface > Groundwater | place: Rifle, Colorado...
GTTTACATTTTCAATCTCGAAAACTTTCTTCATACCCCTCCCCTTGGACTATGAATCCGATTACCGAATCCACCATCTGATGCAGCGGTCTTCCGACTATGACAACTCGTGCACATCGGATTGAGGTTGCTCTCCTCGTGTGTCCCACCCTGTGATAGCGGGACCACATGATCAACATGCCGAGCCATCACCCTCATCCCGGAATGCACACCATACGGATCCGAGCACCACATGCGTTTCCGTAGAAACGCCTCGCGTATCTTGCGCCACTCGTAGTCGTACCCTCTAGCGCTGGAGCTCCCGCGCTCCTGCTCCCGCTGACGCAAATGCACAGCACACAGCGAACCAGACCGCACCAATTCGATGCAGCCTGGATATGAGCAGGGCTTGAGCGCAGCATTCGGCATCAATCTCTCAGTTTCATTTGATTCCACCTGTCCGAATAAACAACACCAGCAGCGCCATTCCCTGGGTAATCACATAAGCAATCACTATCATGATCACTGCCCACACGCGCCCTGATATCTTTTCTTTGCGCGCTTTGGTTTCGGTAGCCAGTTTATCCTTAGCCGTTTTCTCTTCGGTTGCCAGCAGCTTCTTGGCCTCGTCTGCTTGCTGAGCCAGGAGCTTCACCGCGTCGTCCTTTTCTTGTTCACAACGCAAATGATCCTTGACCAGTAGCTGTAACTGTCGATGGTCCTCAATGATCCCCGGCTTCCCATTGCCGTTGATCGCCTGATCCAGCTTGTTCACCTTTTCACTGATGAACGACACATCACTGATCAACCTGCCAAGCATGAGAGTAATATCGTTATTACTTGCCTCTTTCGGTGAACCTGCCATGTCGACGCGCCTTATTCAGCAGATGGCTTTACAAAATAACGATTCACCAGGTCATGCAGATAGTTTGCACCGCGCCCAATGGCTGCCCCAGTCAGAATAATGCCGAAGATATTGGTCGCGATTCCAGCCTTCACATACAAACCGATTAAATAAATAAGATCAAATTGATAAACAAACGCGCCGATTATGCCGACCCCCATCGCCACATACATCAGCGTCCACTTGTACGGAGTGATCCCGGGAACATGATCGAACAGCGCACCGAACAGATACTCCACCAGGCTTTCAACCAAAAACGCCATCAGGAAAATGACAAGCAAAATCGCGCCGACACTTAACTCAACATTCATTTCATCCTCCATAGATTGAATAATAGGTACATTTTCTTATACTATTCATCTTATGCCGGGATGAGCATTGATACAACGTAGGGAAAACCTTATAGCACGTGCTCTCCGTGCGTACCCCGGGAGTGGCTGCAAGCCACGAGTGGGGCTACTACGCATTAACAGAAAAACGCCCGGGCACCAACCGGACGTTCTTCGCTTGCAGCCGATCACCAACCAATAAGGAGGGAAAAGAAGGAGTGCTTATATCCTAAGCCAATCACCCTCCTCTTACAACGTAGGGAAAACCAAACCTCGCGCTGTATTGCGCGCCCCGGGAACGGCTGTAAGCCGTGACTGGGGTTTCCAATTCACCTACTCTTTGAGCTTTGGCCAAATACTAATTGGCTGCCCACATCGCCGGCATTTTGGATAGTGCGTCTCCTCAGTAAGATCGATAGGATTAAAATAAGTGCTTGGTCCCAAGATTTGTCTTTCGTATTTGAGTACTGGGCTTCCATCTGACCAAACAAAATCTTCCGAGAGTATCTCCATGTCCTTTTTCATCTTTTTTGTGCAATAAAACACAATACATCCACAAGTATCATGAATATACGCATACTTAAATTTCTTTGGAACCCATACATTTTGAAGATCTTCAACTGCTGCCACATAGGCTTTTTGCCTTTTGAGTATCATCTCCGCATCTGGAACAGATGTACCACTCGCACTTTCCCATTTAACCTGTTTCTTAAATATCCTGTTCAACCAATTCATTCTCACCTCTCTCCTCAATTCTACATCAATCATCCTCGAAAGGATTAACCAGCCCCAGCGCCACCGCCTTCGCCACCGCCGCCGGGCAGCTTGGCGCATCCAGCTTCCGCTTGATATCACTCACGATCACCTCAACCCGGCTCTCCGAAATCCCCAGGCAGTCAGCGATCTTCACCTGCAAGTCCCCGCGCACCAGCCCCGCCAGCACCTGCAGCTGCCGCGCCGTGAACTTCACGCTAGCCAGCGGGTGCGTCGTCATTACCGAAAACCTTCTCCTCGTACCGATGCCATAACCAACACTTCGCCAATGCGCCAGCATAAGACCCTCCGTCAAATCGATGAACGCCGTGCACACTCACCGTCCGCTTCTTCATCCTGCGGAACACCCGCCAAAAAGACACATCCGTCTTCGAACACATCGCCAGCACCATCTGCCTGAACACATCCCCCGCCTTCGCATCGAAATCAGCCGCCGCCTCATCCCACGCCTCCTGATCGCCCAGCCCCTCGATGCGCTCTTTCTCTTTGATCATTACATCTTGGCTTAACATGAGGATGGATCCGTCCTTTTCAACTCCAAATACCCTTTGATGGCATCCCGCGCCGCCTCCCATCCGAAGCACACATCCACCTGATATCCAAATTCCTTCAGCTTCGCGATCCAAACAGCCTGTTCCGGGCTAACCTTTGCGCCCTTTCGCAGGCTCTTCAACTCGACGAACAATCCGTGATACCCGCCCGCAGCCACCGGAAGGCACAAGTCCGGCACACCCGGCTGCAGCCCCTCGCTCTTGAGGATCATCGCCTGCTTGCTGTAACGGTTCTTCCCTTTGCCCGTGTATGGCAGCTTCGCACCGTTCGGGATGGCAAACAGCCACGACGCATCCGGGTACTGCGCCAGCGTCGCCGTCTCCCGCGTCCAGCGCATCAACTCCACCTGCTCCGAGTGCTCAGAGAATACTACTTCGCCCATTACAAACCGCCGTATAATGAATTCATGAAGTCCTTAGTTCGCGCAGTGAGTGAATTGATCTGCATCCTCTTATCCTTGCCGGCACATGTGGTCATGATGCTGGCATTCATCCTGGTATTGTGGGTAATTCTGATCATGTCTCAATAGGATTGAAAATTATCGTTTGGAATTACCGCTGCTGGCCACCCACAGACCAACAATATAACCCACCAAAAAACAAATAGCGGGAAACAGTCCTGGAATCTCAAAATTTATCATCTTTAGAAATGTCATCTCTCCACCTCATTCAGCACTGTGGCTATACGATTCCAGGCGAGGATGGCGAGTTCACGGGTGCCGCAATATGGCAATTCAATACAGTAATCGTTGCTTTTATATATTGCAAAATGGATATCAGCAAACCCCTCTCTGACAATCTCGGGCAACTTCCCCCACAACGCTATCGGCTCTACTGCGGGGGTCAGGTCAGGGAGGTCAAGGATTGTGTAGCGGATAACCTTCGGTTCGCCAACGAATACAGCCACAAACATCGCATCGTTACTAATAAAGCAAATTTCAACACGATTTCCGGCAACAGATTTCCATTCATACAGAACAGTCTTGCCAATCACATCTTCAATTAGTGGAATTTCCGTTGACCAATTCAGTTTAGATTCAGGTGTCATTTTTGCTCTCCTTTGTTTTAGGTATTACCATAATGCTGTGTCCACTATTACTCCAGCGGATGCTTTCATGCTTTCACCTCTTTATCCTTTAGCGCCTGCGCTTCACTCAGCATCTTCCCGCATCGTTTGCAGGCGAGCACCTTCACAGCGTCCTGCCCCTCTTTCGAGATCTCGAACGTCTTCCAGCCCTTTTCGAGCAGCCGTTTGCCGGCATCCTGGGCATCAAAAGCCATCACATCGCTCACCTTCGTGCATACCCCGCACCTGCACACAAACCGCTGCATCTTCTTGAATAATCCGTGATACTCCCTGACCTGATTTGAAGATTCAGTGCCTTCCGTGTTTTCCGTGGTTAATTGATTTTCCATAATCACATCCTCTCTTTAGCGCGCTCTTTGCGCGTACCCCGGGAACTCGTGAAACGAGTGACTGGGGCTTCCTTACAACCTGTTTTCAGGTTGCACCCACTCCAGCGCTAGAGCCTCAAACACATCTTTCTCCTCCGGCGTCTCCAGCACACACCCGCCGCGCCACAGCCTGCCGTCCTGGAAATCAATGTTGCTCGGGCACATTCCGCCGTCCTTCTTCTTCGTCACCAGCTTGTGGTTGAAGTACGCGTTACCAGTCTTGAGCGTAAAGATCACTCCCCACTTCTCGGGTGTCGTCAGGGACACATCCACCATCACCCCCTGGATGCGCGCCTGCTTGAACAACTCCCCGTTCTTCAGGATCTCGAACCCATGCTCGCGCAAAACCTGCTCAATGCGCTGCGAACCAAATACCTCCGTACCGAACAGATCCGCCGATATCTTCTTCGGGATCAGCACCACCTCAATATCGCCAACTTCCCTGGCATGCCGGCGGACACTGCCCGCGATCTCAATGCGCTCACATTCCGGCGCCAGGATGTTCACCACCTGGTCAGCCATGATCTTCGCAAAACTGTAGGGTAATCGGTCTCCGTTGCTCATCTTTTCCATCCTTTGATCGTTTTCCTCGCACCGCACCACTTACAGCGCAGTGAATAAAATCGGTCATGGCGCTGGTACCTCGCCACAGGGAAATGCCCGAAGATCCTGCACAAGATATGTTTTTTCATAATCTCACTCCCTCGGATCGATCCTGCCCATTTCCTCGAGCACCGCTTCACGGTTCTGGCTCCACCACTTCGCGCCGTACTGCCCCACCACGCGTGAGTACACCAGCTTCCGTGCCGCGTCCCGTTTAGCCATGGCGCCGTCCGCTTCCTTGATCGCCGTCTTAAACTCATCCAGTACTGCTTTCGGTAGAACACTTTTCTTTTCTCTCAACATAATTTCTCCTAGCGTTTTTTGCGTACTTCGACAGTTCGCGGTCGAAGCCTATCTTGGTAAATTAGTGCGCCAGTCAACCATCCTGATCGTCCGCATGTGCCCGCAGGCATCACACTTCACGATCGTCCTTTTATCCGGCGTGATCTCTCGCAGCGTGCACTTCCGGTGATCAATGATCAACTTCCCGTCCACGATATCCGCCAGCACAACCCCGCATTTCAGGCACTCAATCACAGCCCGGCTCCACCGTGCGTGCCCCGGGAACGGCCGAAAGCCGTGAGTGGGGTTTCAGACCTTTTCAACTTTCCTATCCTGAAACCTACCTGCTTGCTGTCCCGCTTCATCAGCCTGCCGATCTCCACGGAATTCCTGCCCTCAGCGTCCATCCTCAGCATGAACTCGTCCGCCCGGTCAGTGATCCAGGGTATACGTCCGTCTGTGCGCAGGGGATGGCGGTACCTCTCCGCGTCACTCAATCTCACGAACCAATAAGCCCAGTTGGCATTATTCCTTCCGCCAATATGCGGGCACTGGATTGCCGGCAGTCGTTTTTTATACACATCCGCCATTACCGTTCTGGCATTCTTCAATCCCTTGAGCCTGGCAACCTCGGCACTGCTCAGCCACTGATCACCCCAGCGCGCCTGTGCTTTTTCAACCAGCCTTCGCAGGTACCCGGGTTTCATCTTTTCCACTTTAAAGTATGGCCAGTGCTCCGGACGCGTCACCCAGTATTTCAAATACTCAAGGTTGATCAAGGTAATGTCCCGGCGCTCAGTAACTGCCGGCTTCCCCTCCATGATCCCCAACCGCACCCATGCCGGGACCGTGTGGCTGTCAAGCCCCATCAGCTTGCATACCCGGTGAGCTGTCACCCAGCCTCTTGCCCGGATCGGTGCCGTAAACCCCAGTCGCGTCCAATGGACCTTGATCGCGTTGGTCGACCTTCCCAACGCCGCTGCCATCTCGCTCATGGTCAATACACCCAGGTTCTCTTTCAGGAAATCGTCCTCTGTTTTAGACCATGCCGGGTTCCTGGTAATTGTCTGTTTTTCACCACGGAGTATCCCGCCGCGGCTTTGAAGTACAGCCGGAGAAGCACCCGCTGAAAGCATGGCGTCGCTGACAATGACGTTCATCATCTCCGCCAGTTCGGTCATTCGGTCCTCTCAATAAGGTCCGTAATGAACTCAACCAGCGCACAGCCGCTGCAGGTGGAGGAGGATGCCAGGTCCCTCAGCACGCAGGCATCACAGACCTTTTTCGCGCTTGCTTCAACCTGCACCCAGGGAGGAACGCTGCCGGCTGCCACAAAGACATCGTATTTGGGCCGGTTCAGCTCACCTGCCTTGATCGTTGCCAGTCTGATCGATGGCGTTTCCGATGTCGGAATACTCTTTTCCCTCACATGCGCTCCCAGGCGCTCGCAGGCTTCAACACCAGCCTTCACACTTGCCCCGCGGCTTGCCAGGGTTTCCGCCATGTTGATCCTGTGCTTTGGGTTCCGGATGCTCAGCAGTGACTTCACCAGGCGGGAGTCTTTGGGTAACCTGCCATCAGCGACCATCTGCTGCACTTCCGGCTCAAGCTCCAGCAGCATCAGCCTGGAATTGATCAAGGTGCTGTTTGTGCCCAGTTTCCGGGAGATCTCTGCAACGGAATATTTCAATTCGTCTTTCATCTTCCGGAACGCCATTGCTTCTTCGAGGGGATTCAGATCCTGCCGCTGCATATTCGCAACGACAGCCAGCACCAGGCGCCTTGCTGGTCCAATATCCTGAGGAGGATTCACCAGGCAGCCGATCGTTGCCAACCCAAGCTGTTTTACTGCCCTCAGCCTCCGCTCGCCATCGATCAGGATATAAAAATCATCCTTATTGAATTTGGTTTCGTCCAGGTGTGGACCCTCAACGGTGATCGGGTACAGCAGCCCTTCGCTCTCGATGGATGCCGCCAGCTCACTGATCCCCTCCACACCGAACACTTCCCGCGGCTGCTCCGGGTTCACCAGGATCTGATCAACCGGTATTGACATGATTTGTTGAGTCATAATTGTTTTTGTCATTTTCTTTTCTCCTTATCCCAGGTGCATCGGCATCAACACCACGACCATACTCTCCGGATTTTCGTCCGGGCGGATGGCGACAGGGGTGTTGTGCTTGTTAAATCCAATGCGGATATTCTCTCCAGGGATGTGCGACACACACTCGCTCAGCATCCTATCATTCACCGCGATCTTGAACGGCAGGGTAAATCCGTCCACCTTCACACACGCCGAAGGGCGTACTCTTGTCATCGCGGAACCAATACTTTCAGCAGCGTAGCTGATCATCAGGCTGTATTCGTTCTCGAATTCCATTCGCGTTGCATCGGCATAATCGCTCAACTTCCTGATCACGCCTGCCGGCTTCAAATTCTCCAGCAGCTCTTTTTTATTGATAATGAACCAGCAGGCTACCTCTTTTGGAATTATCGCGTTCACCGCGGGGAAGTTACCATTGATAGGGAAGAACATCAACCTGTCATTGCCGCACTCCACCAGGCTGCCTATGTTCGTTTGTGTAAGTTTGAATTCCGCGTCCCCGAAGAGGCTGCTAATTGCTTTGAGTGCGCCGAGATCTATCAAGCCTTTCAGGTTCTCGACGCCGTGCGCCACCTTCGCGATCCGGAATCCGTCCGTGGTGGCCATGAAATCATCAAAGTAAACGCAGTTCAACACTGGCCTGGCGGCATCCACACTCGCAGCAAATATCACCGGTCTGATGGCAGAAGCCAATCCTTTCACCATTACCGGATCAATGCCAGTGATTGGCGAGCATTCTTCCAGGCTGTGGTAAAACAGGAATTTATCCGGTTCGTAGATCATGATCGTGAAATCAACATCCTTACCGATGATGTCCAGGATGTGCCGTTCGGTGTCCCATATCAACTCCACCTGGTCGTCCGGCAGCGAAGATCCTTTCATCGCTGCCAAAATCTTCTGCAACAATTTGATTGGCACAACCATAGGTTGTCCGAAGCCTTCAACTTTCGTATTTACCATTTTGGTGGCGATGAACTCTCCATTCGCACACGCCAGTTCCAGACCATCCAGTGTTTTTGAGGGGTCAAATCCAATCCTTACCAGGTGCTTTTCCGGGTAGTCACTGGTCGGTTGTTCGGAATACTTGGCCAGTTTACCCAGACAATTCAATAGTTCAGTGCGTTTCAAAATTGCGTGCATAGCAGTCTCCTTCTCTTTCTGCGTATCCCGGGAACGGCTGCAAGCCGTGACTGGGATTTCCGCGTACCCTGTACCTCTTTTGGTCAGATCAAACTTATTGCGTTTCTGCGGAAACATCCACATCGTTTTCCGCCAGGACCACCAGCCCCACATTCTGGCCGGACAGGCCCCTCAGTTTCTGCAGCAGCATAGGACCAGCTCGCGACTGCACCCAATCCCTGGCATAAGTATTGATCGCCATCACCTTGAAATTGTTGGAGCCGTTCATCCCCACCATCTTCAGGTCGCGCATCCACGCATCAAAATCCGCCTTGCTCATCTCGCGCTGCACCTGCCCCATTGCCTCGTTCCAGATCTTCAACTGATCCGGCCGGCTTATTTTGAGAATGGGTGCATCCAGCGATAGAGGTTCAGAAACAGGGTTCTTACGGGTGAGCGGTTTGAGCGAGGATTCAACTCGCGAACCGCAATCAACATCAACATCATCATTACAATCACCATTAACATCTTCATTACCATTACCATTAACATCGTCATTAGGTAGACGACCTGAAAACACATTCAATTCTTTAGGTAGAGGACTTGAAAACACTTCCAATTCATTAGGTAGCCGACTTGAATTCCAGTTGTCGGATTGGATTACCTGGCGCCCTTTTCCGTGATAGCGGAACCGATCAGTCCATCCGGATGGCGCAGGGTATTTCGAAGCGCTCAACCATTCCGCTTTACGCTGGTAAACCTGCCACTTCACGATCTGCAGGTACTTCTTGCCATCAATCTCATACTCCTGGATAAATCCCTCAGCTTCCAACTGCTGCAGGTCGAGCTTGATCTCATCCAGGGAGATGTCCTCCAGCGGCCACACCTGGGATCTGATCAATGCCGGGTTTGCCAACCCTCTGCCCTGGTCATCCACGGTCAATATCAGCCCGTACCACAGATCCCGCTGCCGAAAGGTCAGATGTGCAACGGACTCTGATTTGCGAATTGCCGGATCAATAAAGCGATGTGTTGTCATACTACGCGATCCTTCCGTAGCGTCTCAGTGAGCGCAGGGTAAGGCTTTCACCACCAGCAGACATTGCCGGCTGAACAATGGAAATGTCGTAAGTGCCATCTTTCCAGTTGATCGCCGTTACCGTCCCCTTTTTCTCAATTCCGCTTTCCTCATTGACTACGCGCACATCTTCCCCAACCTGCGGCATCGGAAGATCCAGGCTGCGGTAGATCCCTTTTACTTCTCGCAGGCATCCGCTCTCTCTTTTCTCAATGACCGTCAACGGCTTTTTTGGTGGCATGTTCTTTACCTTTCAATGGTTTTTGGTTTTGTAAAATTTCGTTCTTTTCGGGTCTTCATGCCCTTGAGCGTTCTTTGCTCGAGGGTTCCGTGGTGAATATGCTCTTGCTCGTCTACTGCACAAAGCTCATCTGATTGCCCCAGTACCTGGCAGCGCCGTTGCGCATCGCCTTTTCCTGTTCCAGCAGGTCCATCGCGAAATCATGGAACTGCACCTTTAGGAACGGCTCCAGCTCAGCCCAGCTTTCACACATCCAGTAACCGCCCTTTATCCCGCCTGTGGACCCGATCGGCCAGCCCTGCTTGCGCAGGTTATTGATCACCTCCCGGAAGTACCGCGTCTCTTTCAGGTCGAATCCCTGGGCATTCAGCTCGAACAGCATCCTGGTGCCCTTGATCGCCTTCTTCCTGCCCACGTGGAAGGATAGGATCAGCAGCACAGCCTTTTCCAGCCGCTGCGCATCCTCGGCCGGCATGTTTGCCAGCCTGTGGGCTTCCTGCCCGATGTTGAAACCAACACTGGATTGATTCTTAGTCATCGGATTTTTCTTTTGAAACCGATGCAGATTTGGGAATTAAGAGTCCACGCCTTTCTAGTTCTTTTTCGAGCATAAACTCAATTTGGAGTTTTACGGGCCTCTTTTCGTCATTTGAGAGTTGATGCAAAGCTTCAAAGACCTCGCCCTCCAACCAGAATGTAATCTTCCTATCATCCATTTCATTCCTCCTTTTCCTGGTTGGGTTCTGGTTCAGGCGTCAATAAACCAAGCCGTTCCAATTCTTTTTCGAGCATGAAAGCGGCCTGGTCCCTTAACGTTCTGTGTTCTTTGTCCGCGCAGCGGGCAAGTGCCATGGCGGCATTGTGTTCAAGAGAAACGTATACTCGTACAAACATGGATCCTCCTTGGTTGTGTGGACCTTATTACGGTGCTCGGTCCTCCCGAGCGTTTGTTGCGAGCTCCGACAGCTCGTGGTCGGAGTTGCCAGGCGAGTTTCCCCGCCTGGCGGTCGTAGTGTCTCACCCGCTCGACCGGGCAATGATGGCCCTTGCTTTACCGTTTAACTTTGGTCTGGGTAGGCCATTTACGGCGACCAATTCTGGCGGTGAGGATTTGAACCTCATAGGCTTTTACTGACCTGTAACAGTTAGGTTTCCGTCTGCCTCGATCATAATCAGGCACAAATCAACTGAGAGTCGCCCTTCTCCTGTAAGTGTGTGTTCCCACCCGGTCCGAAACTAACCACAACACCGTCAACCGTTTTCACACCGCCGCCAGAGTATTCAATTGTTAATCTGCAGGCACGATCCTGTTCTCGTGAAACCATTCGGTGTAGGGTTTACCGTCTACCAGGTTTTCAACTGCAACCTGCGGTTCAGAATAAAGGTATTCAGCTCTTCCTGTCACCGTCCCTGTAAAACCAGTGACTACATCGCGAACCTTGGCGCCAAGTGGAACAATATGTTCTTCAGCAATTTCTCCTCCTTTCCTCCAGTTTTAGTGTGCCGGTCTCTCCCGGCTGTCGCGCCGCCTACCTTTGACACGGTGCCTTGCCGACGTTAGCATGCTATAAGGCTTGATGGGTGGCGCCGATTCGAACGGCTGTTCCTGGCGGCAGGGTTGAGGGGGGCAACTCGCCGCATCCACCCACGAGATACTTTCCGTTTTCTAGTACCACCTCTCCAGCCGCACGACATAAAACTCCATCACCTTTTCCGCCGTACCCAGTTTGCCGATGTTCGCGTTCAAGAAGTTCGGCCACACAAAATACGGGTACGGATCCGGCTCGGGAGTGTAGTAACACGTCCACGCACTGGGTAATTCCTTGGGGATGATCGTCCACTCACTGTCTTCAATGATCTGTTTCACCGGGATAAAACGCACGAATACCTTGTCGAAATCGCCCTTCGCTGCCTGGTGAGGCTGCCAGAACGCCAGCATCATCAGCGCGCACAATAACTGGATCAGTTTCAAGAGGAATATCATCGCCTGCGCGCTTCCTCGTCAATATCAGGTTCTTCGTCCGGAATAACGGAAAGTTGAGCACTTGCCGGCACCGTCGGCGCCCCGTCGCGCTCGAGCAGCCTTAGGGCATTCAGCAAAAGCACGCTCACTTCCATCATCGAGACCAGCGTCTCAGGATCCGTCCTGATCCGGCCCACGATCTCCTGCAGATCGATCTGCGCATCGTTGACCATTTCCGCCGCCTGGTCGCGTAACTCGTTTGAAATGTACCCTCCGCGTATCCTTGGTGTCATTGCTGCCCCTTTTCCTTCCTGTTTTCGTCCTTTTGTGTTCCTTTTGGCTTTGCGGTGATAAGATAAAACCAGCAAATTAAGCTGGTTTCTCTAACAACTGAATACTGTCGTCGACCTTCAAAACACCATCCAACCCCTGCACTGCCAACATCCTCTTGCCAGCCGGCATCGGAGCCGCATCGATAAACTCCTCAACCACTGTGGACATATACTTTCCGCTGGCCTTGGAGAGGTCTTCAAGTTTTTGTCGGGATTCGAGCTTAAGTGACAAAGTTACTGTTGTTTTCATGCATACTCCTGTATGTTTTTCCTACTTATGTATGATTATACGACTGTTGTAACTTTTGTCAAGTAGGCAATTTTTACACAGGAAGGTTATAAAATGTTCTATATGGCAAACAAAACTTCCGCGTGGTTAAATCAAAAATTCCTCCAGTGGCAATCCGCTGAAGGACAAAGAAAAACAATTGGAGACTTCTCACAGTTCCTGGGTGTTGGTGAAGCCGCCCTTGGTCATTGGATGAATGGACGCAGGGATCCCGCGTTCAAGAACGCCTCACAGATTGCCAATAAACTCAATGACAATACGATTTTGGCGCTCTTGGGTTTCGATCAGCCAGAGCTGGACTTCTTGAGCTCATTCCCGGGGGAAGTCCGGGACCGCCTCCTGGCAGCCAAGGGAGATCTCAATTTATATTTGATCGCCTCGGGATTGTCTCCGGATTCACCCGACGCTGAAAGAATGATCAGAGAAATATTGGGCAAATACGATATCACTGTCAAATCAAAAACGATTGAAGACTGATTATCAACACAGGTGTAATAAACTTTCATTTTGGCTCCCCAGTCAGATAACGGCAATTACAATGGTTTCATTATAGAACGATTATTCTATAAAAGCAACTTAAAAAAGAGGAGGAAATAATGGCAAAAGAACCCAATATCTGTCCGTACTGCAGCCAGGCAATCACCAGTGACCAGGCCGAATTCACCACCCAAAGCGGCATCCACTATCACCAGGAGTGTTACCACAACCTTGAGATTGACGACTGGGTGTCCAAAATTGAAAAGAAATACCCGACCACAGACGCCAAACTTGCCCGCATCATCAGTCAGAATAATGATCTTCTCGACACAGCGAAAAAACAGCGTGATCACCTGGGCAGTATAAAAACCGTCGTGGTGCTCTTCATGATCCTCGTCATTGCCGGCATCATCCTGCAGAGCTGCTCAGCGCTCCTGACGGGTTATTAATCCAGTGAACCTCCGACCTCTTTTCTCGTTTCAAACCCATCGAACCGCAGGTACATTACCTGCCTTTTCGCGGGAGGTAAGCGAGCTCTCGTTGCCCTCGTTTCTTGATTTCATGGGGTGCAAGAGGTCGGAGGTTCAAATCCTCTCGCCCCGACTGCCGACCGCTATTATCCTCCAAAACGGTATAATAGCGGTCTTTCGTTGCCACCCAAAACGGGTAATAACCAACCTCAGGTCGCTATTATCGAAATCAAGGTGACGTATGAAACTGACCGACGCAATCCAGGGATTCACCTACCACCTCACCAGCAACGGCAAATCACCGTCTACCATCCGCCTCTACACCACCTACCTCAACAAACTGGATGCTTATCTCCAGCGTCCGGATCTCGAAACCGTCACATCCCAGGATATCGTCCGCTACTATGGGTACATGCGCTCAGACTACATCCCATTTCGCCTCAGCGGGGATTCCAAGCCCCTGGCAGACGGCACCATTCAGAATATCTGGATCGCCATCCGCTCATTCTACAACTGGGCAGAAAAAGAACTGCACATCACCCGCGTGGATGGATCCATCGAAAAACCCAAGTTTGATTACCCGGAGATCGCTCCCTTCTCCCAGGATGATATCCGCGCTCTGATGAAAGCCTCTGAGAACAACCGCGCCAGCCAGCCAGCCAACCGCGCACCATTCGCCTCCAAACGACCCACCAAAGCCCGTGACCAGGCCATCATCATGCTTCTCCTGGACACCGGTGTGCGCGTCTCAGAAGCTGCGCGCCTGTGCATCAAGGATCTGGATTTCAAGAACTCAGAGATCTTTCTCGAACCCTTTGGCTCCGCACGCAAAACCAAGTCCCGCCACATCCCCATCGGTAACACATGTAAAAAGTTTCTATGGACCTACCTTGCCGGCAGAGGCGACCCCGCGCCCAATGACCGCGTCTTCGTCACCCGGGATGGCACGCCGATGGATCGTAATTCCATCCGCCACGTCCTCAGCGAGATCGCTGATCGTGCCCGGGTAACCCACTGCCACCCGCACCGTTTCCGCCACACCTTCGCCATTGAATTTTTACGCAACGGCGGGGATGTCTTTTCCCTCAAGAACATCCTCGGTCACTCCACCCTCGATATGGTCAACACTTACCTGCAGCTCGCCAGCTCCGATGTTGCCGCCGCCCACCGCCGCGCCTCCCCTGCAGACAACATGAAACTATGACGGATCTCCCGGCACCGCCTGTCGCAACATTTACCGTCTCTGAAATTGTCTACACGAAGAACATGATTAATTATGTCATCGCCGAGGTGTCCTACCCATACCTCTCGATAACCCACACCATGAAGATCTCCAGGGCGGATATCCTCAAATTCCTGCACTCCAGCGATAGATTTTTATACAACAGCGCTTCCTGGAGCATCGACCCATCCGGATTGATCCACCCGGTCGAAATAAAGCCTTAGCGTATCAAAAGGATTGAAAAAATAAGGCTAAATTTCGATTAATTTTCACAATAGGTCTATTTATATGGATAATGCGCGAATTGACTAAAAACTCCCCTTTCGGGGAGTGAATACGGATGACATTTGAGCATAAAAATTAGAGGCTTCATCCGTTTACTATGATGGCTTCCTGTACACGGTAACGATCTTCCCATCCGGCCCGCGCACCTTGAAAGCTTTATACACGCCCTTCTCCACCTTCTCGCGCAGGAACTGGTTGCAGTATTTCCGTTCATGCCCGGTCGCTGCCGCCACATCATCCCCCGTGATATCTCCAGGCTGTCTTTCCACCAGTCCATGTTCTTTCTTCAGCTCTTCCAGTAATTCGTTGATCTCGCCAATGATCTGCTCGCTCATAATACCTCCACACTTCGAATGTCCAGCTTGGAATGAAATTCATGCGTTTCAGTTTTCACACCGTTCTCGAACACGTACACATTCAGCCCGTGCGCGATCTCGTTCTGGCTCTGCGTTGCTTGTGTCGCGTGATCATTGAACATAGACCACGACGGCAGCACGTACAATTCCGAGGTAAATCCCTGCATCCGCAGCAGCTCGTACACCGGCGTGTGATAATGCCCCCTCAGCACCAGCTCCGGAGGTTTCCTGCCGCGCATGATCTCCCGCTGCATCAGGTCCCTCAAATAGAACCGCGCCACATTCCCCGCCAGCCAGTTCCTCGAACCCGGATGCGGTCCGTGATGGGCATAGTCCGTCACCACACCCCCGTATTCCATCAGTCCATGATAAAGCGGCCTGACATCCACCTTCGGATATCTCGCCGCCAGCAGTTGCGCCAGGATCAATTCCAGCGATCCTTCCCCCGCGTTATGCGCCTGGGTCCCGATCACCTGCCTGTACGCCTTGAGATTCTTGTACTCGAACCAGGGACGCGCGTTGTAATCCGCAATAAAAGCCTGGTCCGAAAGCCGCGTGCTCACCAGACCCTGCGGGTACTTCACGCCATGGCAAGCATCCCCCAAGTGCAGCGCCAGCATTTCGCACCCGTCCGCGATCGCAAATGTATCCTCGATCGCCTTGCTGCGCGTTTTCCACAAATACTCCTGCGACCTCGTCATTGCCGGCTGGTATGGCACCGGGTTGCCGGCTTCATCCTCCGAGAACAGGGTTGTTTCCGGATTCATCAGCGCCAGCTTGAACCCGCCGTGAGAATCCGTTTCCACCACCTGGATCTTTCTGTTGCTTCGCGCATTTCGCGCCCCGGAACGTAGTGAGAGGGTTGACGGTTTTTTCAATAGGGCCTCATTTCAAGAATGTCGTCCCGTTGTAGCGCTCAGCGCACCACTGCTTGTATCCGATGCGGTGCCAGATGTTCGCACCCAGGATCATCGTTTCCAGAATGGGAATGTCCGTGTTGACCGGCATCCACTTTTCCACCGTCGACCCGTATGTTCCGATCGGAGTATTGCGCACGTTCAAACCGCCCAGCTCGATCACTGTCTTGAATTCAATTATTTTCGTGGTCGACCCGGGAGGAACGATCACCACCGGAGGTTCCGGGTCCTCGGTCGGAGGAGGAATAATTGGAGGAGTGCTGCCCAGGAACCTTGACCATTCTTCCGGCGTTCCCAGCCAGGCATTCAGATCCAGCGCAGCGGTTTCCATGCCCAGTGTTTTCCCGTCACCGATCCCATCCATGTTGATATCCCCGTCGCTGGCATACTGCCAGATGACGATCTCACCCAGCCAGCCGGCTTTCCGGCAGGCAGCAATGATCTGCTCCTTGGTCTTTGACCGGTCATACCAGGCAACATACAGCGTGCGTTTTCTTGCCCATTCATATAGGTTGGGGATGAACCCCACGGAACAATAGATCCCGCACACCCCGCCAGTCAGCGCATCGTACGTTTCAGCCAGCGGACGCATGATCTCGTTGTAACTCTTCCGGTTGAGGATCCCGATCGGATGCCCCCCGCTGGGTTCGCAATCCAAAAATCCTTTCCCTTCTCCCCAGTCGCCTTTCATGAAATTGGCCCAGTTGGTTCCCTGCTCGATCCCCCATGCGCGATCGCTTACCGGCACCGCTAAGGTTCTGTGAGAGTAATAATCACCGTACCAGTAACTCAGGCGCGCCAGCCGTCCCTTGGATTGGCTCCAGAACCAATCGAACAGCGCGTCTTTCACCCGGCCCAGCCCGACCCGCACAATGATCGCCATGAATCCGGCTGCCATCAGTTTCAAGATATCCGGTTTGAAGGGTGTGGTCAGGTCATCCTGCCACCTGGAAACATCAACTATATCGATCTGATAATCATCGTAAGGGTTGCTCATCTCGTTGTTCCTCCTAAATTCATCATTCACTCTCCCAAGTCATCACTTGACCGCCAAGTAAATATTCGATCACAAGTTTTGGCTCGGCATAGGTTGTGTTGTCAAAAGATGCAACCGTGCGCTGTGAACCGGATGACCCGCCGTTTTCGTGAATTAGAACCGCCAGCGTGTTGCCACTAGCCCACCCCGCGCGGTTTAGTATTTCCTGAACAGCCGTTGTTATATTCCATGTGTACTCAGTACCGGCGGTTTGTGCTGCTACATTGTTGTCATCGGTGTATGCTGCTGACATGGTTCGTGAATTAAGCGTAGCCCATGTGGAAGGTGCGCTCGGATTGTCTGCCGCTTCACACCCGAACCTTAATTTACAAGTTGCACCGGAGCGGGTATTGTTGGCAACCAGTTTAATGGTTGAAGAGACAATAACCGTGTTTTTCAGGAATGGAACAGCAGTAAAAGGAATCCACGCCTTACACGGATCGTCTGAAATCTTACCTAGTTCCAGCCCCGTGCCGGAAATACTGAATACAGAACCGGAAGCCCGTCCGTAGCAATCATCCGCTGTGGTTGATAAGGTTGCAATCACCATTAGTCCACCACCCTAGTCATAGGAATACGTCCCGCCCAGGAGCATGTCCTTGATATCTGCATGTGGGCTTGCATCCATCTTCAAATAGATAAATTTCCCTGCCGGAACCGTGGCATCATTGAAGCCGCTCGACACCGAGCGTACGCCGTTGGTTGTGTCCAGCGCGCAAATGAGTGTAGCGTTGGCATAACTGCCAATATTCATGTCGTCCGCAAACATCAGGTCACCGGCAAATTCAGCACCCGGGGTGTAGTCCGCCAGCGTAAGTTCTGCCGAGGCGATGGTCAGTGCCGCGCGCGTTTTCTTGATGAAGATTTCCGGGCGCTGCGCATATATCGCCTGTGGGTTACTGATAGAGGAGCCAAACTCGCGTAAGTTGAGACTCGCTATGGCATTCACCAGCGCAAGCAGATCTGCTGCTTCAATTTCCTGTCCTGTTTCAATTGTCATATCCACCTCGATCGTTTCACAAATCCCTTTTTCCGGATGCTCACAAATGCGCCAAAAAGTGTGAATCCAGATCCGCTGGCGCCGCACGTCGCCAAGAAATCTGCCGAGTCTTTATACCCCCTGAAAAAGTTGTCCAAGTAAGACATTGCCCCAGCGTCAACAGTCATTCCTGTGACGTCTGGTGCTGCAATGCCCAGAATCAAATCTGTAGGGGAAGAGACGATATCCTCACTAAAAGGCTTTTCTTCTTTAGCTATTGAAGACCTTATTGCAGCTGCTACATTTATATAAATAAACCGCGTAGCCTGCGAGATCGTGCACGCCACAGTTCCAGTGGGCGGGTTTTCCATCGTACTGATCGAGACCCCGTTCGCACATTCCTGGCTCATCGCCGCTCCACCCAGCGTCGGATTGGTCGTGCCTGCCACCAGGGCAACCACCATCCTGGTATCAGCCGGGATGGTCAGGTCTCCACTGGAGGCTTTCAATTCACTCGTAAAAGGGATCACAATTAACCTTCCATTATTCCGGTGGAGAGAATACCGGGTAGATCGTACAGAATGTCACACCGGCGCCTGCTCCACTGCACCCGGCTTCAATTTCATCGCCGGTCTCAATAACATTGTGCGCTGTGTCGATCACCGGCTGGGTGGTTGCAGTTTCACTGGATCCTTCACCCTCCTCGATCGTGATATTTGTTGATAGCATACTCGTCCCGTTGATCTTGAGTGTCAGGGTCACATTCCCACTGGAAGAAACCGCCTTCACTCGCGCCTTTACACCGGTCAACCTCCAGCCATCTCGATGTTCAGGAGCCCATTCGTAAGCCTTGTCTGCAATCGTCAGCGCATCCCCCCCGTTCAACTGCATGGAAAGCGCGCCGCCAACCAACGCCAGTACTTCCGCAACGATCAATTCACCACCAGGTGTTAAGCTCATAAAATCACCTTCCTAGCGCGATCTCGCGCATTTTGCGCCCCCGAACAGTTCTTGTGAGTGGGGTTGCGCGTACTCCGACAGTTCGCGGTCGGAGTTTCCTTGATCTGCAAAATATATTGAGTCATTCTCTAATTCACTGTCACGTTGTATTCAAAGGTCAAGTCATTGGCTGCAGCCGAATTGTCATAGCTCTGCAGGAAATGGCTGAACAACGTACCGCTTCCCGGTGTTGCGCTGGCTGCCTCGCCAAAGATCCCGGCTTCCTTCACAAACACGGTGCAGGCGCTCGCCAGGTAGAACACGCTCAGCGTGATCACTACCCCAGATCGTGATTTCGTCGTCAGCACTTTCCTGGCGTATTCCGTTGTCAACGCCACATCCGAAACGCTCGGAGTTGTTGTTCCTGTTCCAATAGCGTGCCAGGTCAACCCGTTCAGCGAGAGCCCATCACCGATCAGGTAATCCGCCACCAGCAACTTTCCTGCCGTCACCACCAGGTTATCCACGGTATTTTCAAACCGCATCTTCCCGGCACGGTTTGCCAGTATCATCGCATCGTACAGGCAGTACCCTTTGGACAGTAGACCCGGTATCGCGCCCTTTTCGAAGGCTTTTAGCGTCGATTGACCCTTGATGCTCAAATCGAAATTACAAAATTGATTCATAATTAGCTCCATACTGCGAATCCATATCTGGCCGTGCCGTAAACATACGGCGCGGTGCTTCCGTCCACTGACGTGCTTTCACTGTCCATCGCCAGAGACTCAGCCTGGCTTTGTTTCCATTCACGCCATGCTGCAAAATTCCACCGATCACCAGAATCCCAGTGGTAGGGACCTTTATCGGCGGACATAGAGGTGGTTTCTGCAATAAAATGCAGGTATTCAGAACTGTCCAGCAGCTCATCCAGCACCTCGTTCTCATTCCATTCGATTTCAGCCACGCCGGCTCGTTTCAATGCCAGCAGCAGCCCTACCAGGCTCTGATCCACCGCCCCCAGCTCCACCGCTGCAGTAACAAAACCAGCCACACCGATGGTCGTGGTCACCCGCTGGATCAGGTAACTCCCGACAACCCCCCTCGCATTCAGGCTGATATTCTGGGTCATTCCAGCCCTCAGACCGGGTTCCCGGCTGGTGTAAGATATTGCTGGATTTGCGAAAGCATTTTGTGCCAGTTCAGCTTTTCCGCGCATCTGACCGATCGCCTTGTTCACAATTTCCGGAGCGTTCACGATCCCCTCCAGCCATTTGCCGTAATGATCGTGGCTTGCCTGGTTCCGCACCCTCGTTCTCATCGGAGTTTCATACCGCCCGGTCACCTCTACCGAATTGGCAATTCCAGGCCAGGGGGTTTCCTGCTCCAGCCTGGCGGTCCGCTCGTAATACAAAACGACGTTCCTTGCAGAAAGTGTATCCGTCCCGCCTGTTTTTACGCTCAGATCCGTCCACACCGGCATATCCACCCGCGTGGATGTGGAATTGTTCGCTGTACCCGTCCAGGCATATCCTGTCCCCAGGCTGCCATCGCAATAAGCAGTCGGCCAGGTCTTTTTTTCAGCCTGCACCCCGTCAAAATAGACAATTTGCGCGGAGTCAGTACCGTTGTTCCTCAACTCCACCCGCACCGTCTTGTCCGCTCCGGAGGTATTGGTGTAGGATGCCGTCAACTGCTCCCACGCGCTGGTCTTCCGGTTCGTTGTGCTGGATAAAACCGCGGACCCGGTGGAATCCCAGATCGCCAGGGTCGACATCTCCAGCGTATTGCACCAGGTCATCGCCTGCACGGTCAGGGTTTCTCCAGGCGCCAGCGTGAGGTTTGCTGTGTGCAGCCGCGACAGTGCCGTTCCCGCTGTCATCTTCAGGGATTTCGTCCCCTTGTTGAATTTGACGGCATCCTGTGCCCATGCCGCGCCGCTTCCGGACTGCAGCTGCGTCCATCCATCGGTGATATTCACCTCGAAGGATGGATTGACCACCAGGTTCGTTGTCGGACCGCCATCATTGCGCCTCACCCCGATCCCCGATTCCCCGGTTGCCGGCTTGTACCGGTGCTTGAGGTCGATCGTTACTGACACGCCATTCGGGAGGTATTCGTTATCCACCACATCATCCGAGAGGTCGCTGCCGCCAACCACTTCCACCAGGTTGACAACACTCGCTCCGTTGGTGGAGATCCTCACGCCTTCCACGGTCACCTTGGAGGTTTGCGTTGGATCATCGGTCACATCGTAATTTGATGAAAACTCCTCGGTGCCGAAATAATGCACTTTCTTGTCGTAATCCACGTACCAGTGACCGCCCGTCTGCAGGCAGATCCAATCCAGGATATCTCTTACTGATTTTCTGTTGAACCGTACCCGCTCAAAGGAGGTCAGGTTTCCAATAAAGGTACTCACATCAAAACCTGCCAGCTCATCCGAACTCGCAAAAGCGGCCGCGATGATCTGTGCATCAGTGTAATCCTCGTATTCTGCCTTCACGAACACTTTGCCCAGAAAACATCCGTAATCGGAGCATCCCAGCACGTAGTCATTCAGCGCCGCGTTGGCCGCCGCGAACTTCTCAACCGTCATCACATACCCGCCGAAGATCTTCACTGAGTTATCGTTGATCACGATCTCCTGCCACTCCGTGGGAGCGATGGCGTCCGCAGCCTGCAGCGTGAGTATCAGCGTATCCAGCTCCTCATCCAGTGCGCTTGTGATCACCGGCTGCACCAGGTTCAGCGCGCAGTACGCGGTCACATCCACATCGTCCAGCAGGATTTCCAGGGCTACAGTTTCTGGCATAGCGAACCCTTCTTAAACACTTTTTGTAATCCAGGGTGAGCGTACCCTGAACAGTTTCTTCGTTCAGGGTTCCTCATCAAAAAGCTCCCTGTAATTTCAGCTGGCGCATAACCTCGGCTGTGTTCGCACCATTGATGTTATAAATATAAGTGTTTCCGCCGTTGTTGCTCACCTGGTTTGCCGGCGTCACCTGTACTTGTTCGCCAGATTCAAAAAATATTGGCCCAAAAGAATCATTTGGATGTCCTGGCGGGACTGTAAAACTCCCCCCTGCAGACATTCCACCTCCAATGTTCATCCCCATACCGCCGCTCGAAGTCTGTGCTTGTATTAAGGCCGCCACATCACTTGAGAGACCAGCGGTTGCAAGTTGCACTTGGAGCGTAATTGTTTTTTTGGATTGCTCGCTGATGAAATTATCCAGAAGTGTTGTGGCTTCTGCATACGTGGCATCAAATGTTTCCATGATTCCGGTGATCACCGTATCTTTGGACTCTCCCATTTTTAATTCAACTGAGGCCGCGCCAAGATAAGCCTCCTGGAACATCCTTGTGGCTTCCTCGTTTGTGATCGTGCCAGCCGACCAGGCAGCCTTAATTTGCGCATAAATGTTTTGGTAGATCATTCCGCCAGCCTGCAGGAAAGCCAACTTGCCCAATTCAGATTGGATTTCTGAACCAAAAGAAGGGGAAATATCGTCCAGGCTCCGGAGTTTTTTATCAAGTTTTTCAACTTCTCCTGCCGCGTTTTCCGAGGATTCAGATATATCGATCAGATTATTGGAAGCTTCGCTTGTTTCAAATGCCAGGCTTCCCATTCTCCGCGAAGTAATATCTAGCGAAGGGTTCAGACCAATATCCAGAACGTCCCAGGTCCGCATTACGGCATCCTTATATTCCCGCATTCCCTGGTTATTCAATGCTTGTTGAGCTTGCTGAGCGCGCAGTTTATCTGCGTTTTTGCCCATGATCGTATTCAATCCGCTTATGCCGGAAATAATTGAACTGGTTAGTGGTACAAACCTGCCGATTGTCTCAAGTGTTTTTAGGAATGTGCCGTCGCCTTTGTTTGTGCGTTCAATAAGGTCGCTCAAAACAAGAGCATAGTCTCCCACTATTGGCGTCAGTTCTTTTCCAATTTTGTTCTTTACTCCATCAACGGAATCGCCCAAGGCATCCATCGACTCCTGGTATTCGATCGTGGCTTGAATAGCTTGCTCGTCCATCACGAGGCTGTCTGAGACAGCACCCATTCGTTGGTAGATCGCCGCGCTGCCTAACTTCATCACTTTTTCAAAATCTAGCCCCTGTTTCCCAAATCGCTCGGTAAGAAATAGGTTTTGTTCTTGTTCTGTCTTAAGCGACCGGAATTCATCAGACATAGCTGCGAGCGCAGGAACTGATACATCCAGTCCTTTCTTGGCAGCCGCTTCAATTGCTCGCTCCAGCGATTCGAAGGGGATCCTCGCATCGTCAACGACTTGCGCAAATCTGCTTACAGTTTCAGCAGAACCGCCCATTTTGAGCTGCAGTGATTCTGTTTGGTTCCCTAAATCCACCGTGGTCTGAATAGACTCTTTGGCTACCTGGTTTAATTTCTTGAGCGCCATCATGCCGACGCCGATCGCAGTTGCTGAGCTCAGGCTGAATCCGGTTAATTCCTTAAATGTGTTGGATACCTTTTTCAGTCCATTGACGGTTTCTTTATCTCCGCCGCCGCGCTTGACTGTACTGATAACAATATTAAGAATAGAATCGGACATTTTTACCTTTTTGCCTTCAAATATTTCCTGTACCCTTGCTTTTTAAGCCAATCCGCGTGGCTCTTCTCTTGCGCCTTTACCATTGCCTGTGCTCCCGGGAGCTCATCCACTAGCGCCAGAAAAGTGTCCATCCATTCATCATTCAATCCGTCGACCTCCCAGGGCATCAACACCGGCCCCCCGATCACTTGGTTTACTTTTTTCGCCCGGTAGATGTTTACCAGTCGTTCATCGGTCGTCCGCCCTGTCCGGGCAATTTCAAGCAGCGCGGACTCTAGCCTTTTTTTATGTTGAGCCTGTGATCCACGATCATTTGATTGACTCGTGTTTTTACCCAGGTCCAGAATCCCGGATCTGTTTCAAAGGTTTCAACGGTCATGGTTTTCAATTCTTCTGCACTTATTTTGGTTGACTCGTTGCCCTGGCTAAGAATTTCTGAATAACATTTCAACTGCTCTTCCAGGATCGAATCCACCAGTTTTTGGTTGGCAACTGCCTGCTCCGATGTCACAGGTTCTGTGGAGATAACAATTTCGTTGATCCTATTCAATGCAGATCTTAAGTCATTCAAAATGCTCTTTGGAGGATTTACCCACACCTCCAGGCATACCCCGCCAAATGCTTCTGAGTAATCCTTCAATTCCAGCTTCTTCACGATCTTCGGAATAACAATGTTCATTTTTTTCCTTTACTCCCCTCTCCGTTTGCGGAGAGGGGTTTGGGGGTCGCGGTTTTTGCACACCCGAGCGTAGCGAGAGGTGTGAGGTTAGATCGTCGAGGAATTCGTGGTCACATCCACCGTGAACATCTTGTCCCCGGTCGGGTCATAGATCGCCTCAAACTGAACTGTGGTCAGGCTCGTATCTTTCTCCGCGCTGTCAAAAAGATTCGGCTCCATCACGATCCCGGAGAATGCGATTACCAGGCTGTGAGGATCACCCGTGCCGATTGCCGGGCCTGACATCACCAATTGAACGACCTTCATCGTGCCCAGGGCATCGTACAACGCAACTGCCTCAGCGCCGCTGTCCAGCGTGAGTGTGCATAACAGGCTCGGTTTTCCCTGACCGATCGTGTCAAAGGTCAGTGTCGTCCCGCCGTGGAACTCCGGGTAGAATCCGCCGATGATCTCAATATCGAACGCACGCAGGATGTTGGCCTTCAGCGTTCCGCCCACACCCGCCCACGCGGAATCGATGTACAACTGGGTCAGGAACCCGCTCATCTCGGTAACCGTGGGAACCGCGATAGACTCTGTGAACGTAACTTTTGAATTCTGCCTGCCAAAGAAATCGATGCTGATCTTGATCGAAGCGTCCCCGCCGTCCTGTGGGATCGTCCCCGAGATCTTCACCTTCTCGAATACCACATACTCATTCTCGAACGCCTGGATACCGGCATCCCCGGACTCCAGCGTGATCGAATCCGGAGTGTTCCCGGTCGCGGTCAGATCCTGCGAGAACGCCCACAGGTAATCGCCTTGTTGTGCGGTCTGCTCCACCGCAGTGATCCCGCCCTCGAGCAGCAGGCTGAAGATCAGCGGCAGCAATTGGAAATACCCGCGCTCCACCTCGATTGTGTTGGTCACCAGCTTGCCGCCGGTCACCGCCCGGTATCCGGGCACATTCTTACCGATATCGTCCTGTGGCAGTACCACCTGTTGATCCAGCACGTGTTTGATCTTGCCCAGGATCCGCTTGGTTGCCACAACAGCCGTACCTGCTGTTTCCTCCACACCGTATTGCAATTGTTCTAGTATCATGTCTGACTCCTTTTGTCATTGCGAGGACGCTCTTCCGAAGCAATCCCCAAAAAATAAAAATATCGAATGTCATTGCGAGGACGCTCTTCCGAAGCAATCCCCAAAAATAGTTACTCGTACTGTTTTTGTCCTGTGAGATCGCGGAAAGCGAACGAACAGGACTTCCTTTTACGGACTAACCGTATACTTCCCTGACTGGTTCTCGATCACCACCCAGGGCACCAGCAAACCAAAATGCTCATCCTCGTTGCCCCAGGACAAAGTAACCGGCCGGATCGACCCCGGGGTTACCAGTCGGAACGACACCACTTTGCCGCCCAGCGTGATCGAACTGGCCGCCTTCTGCAGGATCTTGTCCGGGAAGCTCATCACATACGGCAGCAGGTTCTTCTGTACCCCAAGCGTGAGATGAAACTCGGTTTTCCCGTGGTAGGTCACCATTGTTGGCCCGCCTGTGGAGGGAGAATGATCAACATCGCCATCCAGGAAAGAGATCGCGCACGGTGTCTTGGTAACACTCTCCGGGATCTTCTCCATCGTGTAGCTCACCACCGCCACACCCTTGTCATCCCGGATCTCGCCGAATAGCTTACACAACGAGTTAAACCAGTACCTGAGTCCATACTCAATGGCTGCCATAAGACCTCTCAATAATTGGATTCATTTGACTTTCATCCCTTCAATGATTTCCTCCACAGCTTTCTTCAGCAGTCCCAGCACCAAAGGCATCCGTTCCACCATTACTGGCCGTGCGATCGGAGTGCCTTTGATTCCTTTTTGCTTGATGCTTCTCGCCAGCGCGAACGCCGTCCGCACCTCGTCCTTCTCATTAGGGTGGAATTTTGCCCGCACCCAGTCCAGCAGGTCGTACACCCAGGGCTGTGAATTATTGTCATTCTTCCAATAAGATCCGTCCTGCATAAAGCGGAACACGTGCGCTCTGGGGTTACTCCCATGATCTGATGGGCCTGTAATGCCCGTCGCTGATCCAAATTGACCTATTTTCACCCGGCTGGTAATGCTGCGAGCTGTAGAACCGCTGAACTTTCTCACCCTCGCCTGCACCCCGGCTTTCATCGCCGCATTACCCTTCCGGACAGCCGCCACCAACGGTTTGTACAACTCCACGGGTGATTTCTGCAATTGCGAAATCTGTTTATACAGATCGTCCGCATTGATTTGAATATCCAGGCCGCCTTGATTCATTACTCGCTCCAGATCCTGAACGGATCCAGCACTTCCGCGATCGTCTTCTGCGGAAACTCGCTCAAATACTTCCCCTGGCCCATTTCAGCGCTCCCGGTGATCCCCGAGAACCCCGAAGCCGCCTTCATCCGCATCAAAGCCGCGATCTGCCTGCAGAGATAATTCACCGTATCCGGCACCAGGTACTGGCTCACAGCCTTGCTTGAATGTGTGGCTGCAGTAGTCCCATTCACCCCGCGTTCCACCGTGAATGTCCTGTACACCTTGATCGCTGCGTCGTTCACATGATCAGCCGGGACAGTCCCGTTCCACCCGCGCTCGACAGCCAGTGTGTGCGTGTTGATCTTGAGGATCTTCAAATCCTCCACACCGATCTGGATCACTTCACCCATGTGGAACTCAGCGCCGTTATCCACCACGATGCTGAAATCATTCTCATCGATGGCGCCGTTCACCAGTGAGGTTGCCGCGGAAGCTGCCGGGCTGTTCTTGGATCCCAATCCCTCGGAAACATATTCCTGCTCGCTCTCGATCAGCAGCACCATCCCCGGGCATATCAGCGAACCGTCTGTCACCACCAGTGTGGTTTCTGCAGCAGTCGCCTGGGAGATCGTTGCCCCGGTCAACCGCGTTTCATCGTACTTGCCCCATTTCCCGCTGATCACCACCTCGTTTTCCTCGCCCCAGGCGCCATCCTGCTCGATCTCAATGTACGGACCATTCGGCCACATTTTGTTATAGGGTTTCAGGTCGTAGTCGGTCACAGCCGCGCCGTCACTGATGATCGATGTCACCGCCAGCAGCGGGTTCACATCCAGCGGATCCCACAACTTGGAAGCAGGTTTGCCAAAATACCGCGTCTCGGTCACCGGGATGAAATTATTAAAGTTGTACTTATTCACGATCTCCTGGCTGGCGCCCCTGATCCAATCCATCAGATTGCCATCCTCGAACCCACGCAAATTGAGATCCTCGATCACATCCAGTGCCGTGCAGTAAATTTGTCTGTTCATAATGACCTCGCGCGCTTTATCATCAAATTCGTCGGTCTCATTTCTTCTTGAAACTGGCAAAATCTCGCGATCTTGCCAGTTCGTAGCTGAAAAAAACCTTATCCGAGCAGGATTGCGATTGCCTCGGATTTGACCGCTTTCACACCCCAGGCTAACCCGATTTCAAAGGCAACCCGGCGGTACTGGCGGTACATCGCAACCTGGAAGCTGATCCCGGTCAAAGGATCAGTGATCACGGTCACATCGTCCGCGGCGTCTCCGCCTTCCGGCATGGCAGGAACACGCATCAGCAAAGCGATCGCTTCGCGCGCGAAGGCCATGTTGGCTGCGTAATTTGCACCGATAGTCAGGTCGTCGTTGTTAACCCAGGCAACCCGTAGACCTGGATTGGCCAGCACAATGTCGGTATCCACGCCGGTAGTTCCTGTGCCGCCAGTGCCAACGATGTACTTGTTGGTATCACGGCCGGTCTTTACGTTGGTTAGGACGTCGCCAGCCTTGATCTGACCCAGGCCAGTATCGATGTGGATCGCAGTTAATCCAGCCGCATAACCTGCGGTCAGGTCAACCTTGTACCCGGTTCCCGCACCCTTGGTATGATCCTTCACCTGGGCGCTCTCGCGCACCTGGAACCCGTGGATTGGGAGCAAAATGCCGCGTTCGCGCAGCTCTTTGGTTCCCATGTCAGCCATGTTGTTCAAAGTGGCCAGGGTGCGCAGGTTTGCGCCAGCCGTGGTGTTGATCACCATCTGAAGATCACCCAGTGGAGCGCCGTTGTCAGCCAGGATCTTGCGCACCTGGGCAGGATCACCCAGTGTGGAGGCAAATGGAGCCACACCAGCGGTTCCATAAGCGCGGGAAGCGTAGATGTACAGCGCAGCCAGGTCGGCCTCGACCTCGTTCACCAGCGTGCGCATGCCCTGCGCAAACTGATCTTTCAAGATCTTGGGGCCAAGTGATCCAAGACCCTTCTGTTCCTCTGCTTCCCAGAAGAACTTTGTGCTCTTAACCTTGCTGATGGTCATGGTGACCGGAGCAATGGTTTGAGAAGCGGGATCGGGGCCAGTAGCAGCCGGGGCGATATCACCAGCCTCTTGAACTGGCGTGACACCAAATCCAATGGATTGGTTTTTAGCAGCCTGTTCACCTGAAGCATCCAGGTTGACTGCCGGAATGAACCCCGCCAATTCACGCAGCACAACATCCGCGGCTTCGTAAATGGTAGGGATAAGACCTGTTAAAGTGTTGCTCATTTAGAACCTCCTAGAAAAATTTTTCAAGAAAATTGTCATTGCGAGACCGTGATCTTTACGGTCGAAGCAATCTCCAAGTGGATTTAAGGACCTTCTTAGTCCTCAACAGTTCCGCCTGAGCGGACGAATTGGGCACGGTCAACAAGACTCATCTTGTCGTACTCCGCGCGTTTGATCACCGTCGGCTGAGAGCCTTCGGCGTCCTCGGGGGATGGATCGCTGATCGGCACAAAGTTTTTAGCGATGTCATTCGGGCGGTTTGCATTTTGCATCGCCTCGTACAGTGACACAGCCTCAGCGTGTTTTTTCTGTGCTTCGTCCAGCGCGGGGCGCAGATCAATCGTCGCTTTTAGTGTGCTTTCTTCCGACCCTTCGCGAAAGAGCGTATCAATTTCATTGGCGATCCGCTGTACTTCCGCATCTGCCGCATTAACGGCATCGAAATAAGGTTTCAAATCAAGCATTTTCGTTCTCCTTTCGTAAAAGTTGAGAAACTCGATCGCGAAGTGTTTGCGCCTCGCGTTGGATGTCATCCTCCACAACCGGATCGCTGGATACCGGCTCTGTCGGGACATTTTCAATTTGGAAAGCTTCTGTCACTGCCTCTGGCACATTGGAATACTCGTTCAGGCAGTTCAGGAAAGCCGCATTTTGCAGTACGGAGTTGAGGTTTTTCACCGGACCACCCACAACTTCATCCACAAACCCCATTTTTTTTGCGTCCTGGGCGGTCAGCCAGGTTTCATCGGTCATCAGTTTGGCCAGTTTTTCGGCTTCCATACCGGTTTTACCCTGGTAAGCTTCAACTATTCCCTGTTTGATAACCTTCAGGAATTCGATCGTCTCTTTCAGATCTTCAACCGTGCCGTATAACATGCACGCCGGGTCGTGGATCATGAAGAATGCCGTGTCCTGCATCAGGATCCGGTCACCTGCCAGCGCAATATAGGTTGCAGCACTGGCGCACAACCCGTCAATACGGGTGGTCACACGCCCTGGGTAATCCACCAGCATCGCCCTGATCGCGCTCGCAGCCCACACCTCGCCGCCGCCAGAATGAATGCGCACGGTCACCGGTCCTCCCCTGCCAATGCTCATCAAGTCAGCCTTGAACTTTGCCGGGGTGATCTCGTCCCCCCACCAGCTGTACTCACTGATGTGCCCGTAGAATTCGATCTCGGGTTCCCCGCTGTCAGATTCCGCAGCGTCCCTCACGCGCCAGAATGGTTCATAGGGCTTGGCCGTCCCCTCAAAACACCGGATCGGATTATGACTTGCTTTGCTGTTTTTCATCTTGGCTCCATTCATTTTGTAAATTTAGATCTTCCTTTGCCGGGTCAGGTGCGCTGATCGCCGTGATGCTGCCGTCGCTGTTGACCACAGCCATATTTGCAGGAATAAGGTGGATGTCGCCGCCGTCGTAAGCGCTCATGTCGTCCTTTTCGCGTCCTTCGTTCGGGGTCATCATCCCGTTTTGGATCCTTCTTGCCATTGTTTCAGCCCGTGCCTTGCTGTCCATTCGCAGTAAAGCCTCGCGTATGAACTTAAAATAAGTGTTCGGTTGCTCAGCGCTCGAGAGCCACCGGATCCTTGCCGCTTCTTCCCACGGCACCAGGTAGGCATCCAGCGTTCCCTGCAGGTACTCGATATATTTTTGCTCGTTGGAGTTGTACGCTTCCTTACCGCGATTAAGCATGTGCTCCGGCAGCCCGAAGAAATTACAAATGTCGCGGTCCGTGGCATCGATGCTCTCCAGGAACTGTGCATCCTTGAGCTGTATATCGATTGGGTTGAATTCCAATACACGTTTATCAAAGACCGCCAGGCGGTACGCATTCTCCGCCCCGCTCACAGCCTCTTCATACGCCACACGTACTTTGCCCCGTGCATCTGCATTCAGCTCGCCGTCCATTTTTACATAGGCAGCAGGCATGAATCCGTTTTTATAAAAAGCCGACTGGGTCTTGTGGGCCGCCAGTTGCTTCCCAAAGGTATCTCGCGCAAATGTGATCACGCCCCGCCCTATGAACCCTGTCGGGTCTGGATTGATCAGCAAATGCAGGATCTCAACCGAAGGAATGTAGGAAGCCACCTGGTTGCTGAACACATGCCGATACCAGAGATTGCCTTCCATGTCGAAGACTGGCGTGGTTTTGTCTGCAGGAAGGATCAAAAGCTGCCGCGGTCCCTTCGTCGGGCTCCAAATATAAGCATTCCCGTAGAACAGCAGCCACTCCATAGCCGCTTTTTTGAATTGAAAAGGCGTCCATCCCCATAGATTTGGGCTCACCTGCAGCAGGTACGCCATGTTTCGGGTCACCGGATCCGGGTCAACCTGGCTGATGGCGCGTCCATTCCGCCTGATCATCTGGAACGGCAGCTTTGCCACGTCGTCGCTGATGATGTTTTTTGCCCGGTACGCCGTCGCAATTGAACTGGACTTGGCAACCGATACCAATTCACCCGAGTTCGACCGGTAACCGTACGATGGCGCATAATCCGGGCGCGGGCTCGCCTGAGGATCTTCTTGGATCTTTTTATTTCCGCTCAATAATTCACTGAGGATCATATTTTGCCCTTTACCCTTCCGATCAGTACACCAAACCCGATCAACATCACGCCGCCAGTGATCCAGGTTGCAATAACACTCCACTGCACCAGTCCCACCAGGATACAAACACATCCGCCAAGCAGCAGAAGATCATCCAAATACTTCTTCATCGCTGCTCCTTATATGCTCCGAAAACAGTCACCAATGGCCCTGACATGGCTTTTACTCGCTGCCAGTTTGGCAGCATATTTTTTCCATCTTCCACCCAGGGGGCAATGTGATGATCTAATGGGTAATGGAAGTGTGGTTTATCCTTGTAATCATGGAAATATTTCTGTTCACCCTGGTAACAATCCATCCCGCACAAGATCACCGGATCGCACCCAAGCCAGCACGCAAACCAAGCCGCCAGATTTGAGCTGTAGAAACCCGTCCACACCGGCACATCGAACTGGATATCTGAGGTAGGTTCAGGACTCACCTTAATGCGTTTAAAGGTTTTGACCGCTTCGTCAAGCTCCTCAAAACTATCCGGATGGTCGTTATAGACCATGAACGAAGGATTACACAGCATCAGCGCATGGTGATTCACCGCGATCAAAACACAACCGTTCGGCAGTTTCTTCATATCCGCAGGTAGACTGGGTCCGCCGCCCAACACTGCAGCAGGGCGCCCCAGGTACTTGTCCTTGTATTCGCTCATCAACTTAACCATGAGCTGCCCTCATTTCATCCCCCAATCTTCCGAAAGGATCTCATCGCTGATATCCTTGAATCCGGCCGATTGCAGCACAGCCAGCCTCACCATCGCGTTAATAATTGCCGCCAGTGGATCAATGCGCTGCGTGTCATCCTTGTTCAATTTGCTCAACTTAATGTTTTCGTTGTTGTCGTGTACTTCCTTGGCGTTCCCCAGCGCCCACTTCAACAGCGGGCTGCCGTCATGGATGATTTTCTTTTGCGCGATCATCGTCCTGAATAATTTGGTAGGTTCGCTCAATGTCCGCGCACCCTGCCTGATCTCCACACACACCCGGCCCTGGTCTGTGAGCTGGGTCGCCAGATGGGTCGCGTTATAGGGGTCGTAAGCCACTTCCAATACCTTCAAGTGGTTCTCGGTCTCGTAGTCATCCATGTGTTTGACCACCGCGTCATAATCCGTCACCGCCCCCTCGGTCATGGTCACCCACCCATCGTTAATCCAGTCTCGATAGGGGATCTTGTCCGTTTTCTCATGCCTCACCACTGCCTCAGATGGCATAAACCCATGCGCGCACACCGCGATCTTGTCTTCCTCTGGCAGATAGAACAAAAACCCGTCACCTGTCAGATCCATTGTCTTAGCCAGGTCAGTACCAAAGATACACGGCATGCCGTCAACCAGTTTTGCAAAAGCCTCCTGGCGCTGAGCCGGGGTCGACCGCTTGACTGGCAGCACCGAGAGCTCATCCCACAATGCCAGGTATTCACCGATGTACCCGCTCACAGTGTCATACACCCATTTATTCAGCCGCTTGATTCTGAAAGTCCTGATCTTGTCCGGGTCCTTCGAGGAGAACGCCTCATCGTGTTCTTCCTGCAGCGCTTCCATTCCCTCGGGTATTGTTGCGATCAGCGGGTTAGCCTTGATCCAATTTTTGGGATCGTGCTCGTCATCGTCCTTATCCATCTCGCAGATATAAACAAAGTAACGATCATTCGCGATCGCTCCGGAAAGGATCTGTTTGCAGTATTCGTATTCCTTGAAGCACGGGCTTTTTTCAGCGTTCTCACCCGCCGTGGTGATGATCACCATCAACATTTGCGCTCTGTGCGCCCTGGCGCTGGCGATCAGGTCGTAGATCTTGCTCGTATCATGCGCATGGTATTCGTCAATGATCGCGCCTGAGGGGTTCAGTCCATCCTTGTTCTTGGTCTCTTTCGATAGGGGCATCAGCTTCCCGCCCCTGGTAATATGGCTCATCGTGTAGTTCCGGATCTTCATCCGCTTGGCAATATCCGGGCTTTTCTCAGCCATTACCTTTGCAATGTTATAGACAATGCGCGCCTGCTCTTTATCCACAGCAGCGCAGTACACCGCGGGGTTTTCTTCCCCATCACCAACCATCAGGAAGTTAGCCACCCCGCCCAGGATCGTTGATTTCGCATTCTTTCTGGCCAGCTGGATGTACGCTTTCTTGAACCGGCGCAGACTACTTTTTTTATGGACCCACCCGAAGACGCACCCCAGCATGAACTTCTGGAACGGCGCCAAAATGATCGGCTGACCTTCCAGCCTGCCTTCTACGTGGTGGCAGTACGTGAACCACTCATAGATCCGGTTGGCTTTATCTTCATCGAACACCCACGGGAAATTCTTCGTACCCTGGCGCTTAAGATCCTCCAGGTGCCGTTTGCACGCCAGCAGCTCCGACTGACCGACAACATATTTCCCCTCGGTCACATCGAGAGCATATAGAGTGCATGGGTGTAAAGTCTTGCTTTTCTTATCCATCAGTCAAATTTCTCGCTAAACGAATCTTTGATCTTGTCTGCCTTTTTCTTCACCAGCCTCGCTCTTGCTGAGGGAGTAAGACCTAACTTGTCCGCATAACTGATCGCTATCCTGCTGTACGCCTGGAACTCCTTCACCTGGTCAGAGTCCAGCTTGTCCAACTTGATCAGCTTCTTCGCCTTAGATACGTTTTCGCAATATAACGCGAGGATCTCTGTATCCATGTTGTCCAGCAGCTCCACACCTTTCGTGGAAGCGAGTACACGTTTCCATACTTCCTTGGCTCCTTTGGACAATTCACTCGGGGCATATAATCCGCGCGGTTTTGCCCGCTTGAGACCTTCGGCAGCCTTCTTCCTGGCTTCCTTTTCCGCCCGCGTCCAATGTTTTCCAGACCCGGCTTCCATGACTTCGTTGGTAACAGTTTGTGTAGGCATCCATCTTCAATCAATTCTGATCGGGGAATAAATTATGCGTTCGAG
>Ga0209416_1000642_pt1 | contig 33809 bp, 45 predicted proteins | sample RifGroF1_FD_184001 | JGI IMG/M metagenome (GOLD analysis project Ga0209416, IMG submission 184001) | Groundwater microbial communities from Rifle, Colorado, USA - Groundwater F1 (SPAdes) (version 2) | ecosystem: Environmental > Aquatic > Deep subsurface > Groundwater | place: Rifle, Colorado...
GTGTCTTGCTCAAGAAAAAGTTTGATCATATTCGCCATGGTGCTTTCGTGTCTCGGATCGCCGTCGTAAAAATCAGCTATCAATTCCCACCGTGTCCGCCCTGCCTTGTCGGTTCTTAATTCCATTATCGACCACGCGCCGTCCAGATTCATTTTGCGCGGGGCTTTGGCTATTCGTTGGTATTCGGTCTTGCCTGCCACTTTTGTCTTTGCGTAAGTTTTTTTAATTCTTAACATATTTTATAGTTGAATCAATGTTTTTCCGTCGCCGGCAATAACCACACCTTCCGGAAGTTTCCGGCGTCTTTTTTTATTCATTTCGTTTAGTTCCTGTAGTTTTTCTACCACCGCGACAAGATTATCTTTTTCATCCTCGACCTCGATTATCAACTGGACAAAAGTTTCCGGATTAAATTCCTTGTCGATCACAAAATCAAAACTCCCAGAGAGCGCCGTGTCATTTTCAAAAAGCGCGTCGGCTATCGATCCGAATACATTCTCGGTGTCCGGGTGCTTAAAGTTTTTATATCGCGCATAGATTTCCATGTGCGACTTTACTTGTGACTTCGGGATCGGCTTTCCACCCAGAGCCACGCGTCGTGTAAAAACCTTATTGTCTTGCTCGAGCATGTAAGCTTTTAGTAGCGAATCTACCACGAGCGCTTTCCAGCGAACATATCGTTTGGCCTTCGGTGTCCAACTTTGCTGTCCGGTCATTTTTAGTTTTGGCACCGGATGTTCGGTTTCGTCTAGCCAAGTCAAACCCTTGTTGTTTACTCCGACTCCTCCGGGGACACTAAAACAAATATAAACCTTTCGTCCCATATTGTTTATTTTTAACTGAATCTCTTTTCCCATTCCGCCTCGTTCCAGAACAGATAACTGATGCCTTGTAGTAATCCAATCATGGCTAAAGTCACGGGAACCACGACCGTCCATGAAAGCAGAATCGCCACGATCAACCAGACTGCTCCGGTTGAGTTGTTGCGTAAGTAGATTTGGTGAAGGCCTATCGTCCCAAGCAAAATAGCGAGGGCGGCGGCCGTATATTTTGAAGGGATGTTTTTCGCCATATTAGTATCCAATTATTTTAATTAGCGTGTTGTAAATCAGAATCGAAACCGGTAAGAGGGTTTTTCCGATCACCAAAACAATCACCACCAAAATCGGAATCATCACAGAGAGTATTATGCTTACCGCGGCAAAGGCGAGCGTCGCCTCAACCGTGCTTATCAAAAAGCCCATAGCCGGATTGGAATCTTTTAAGTCCATGATCGCTTCGACCATTTCGTCGATTATCTTGAATGTCATATAGCCTCCATTTTGCGTTATACGGGCTTTTCGTCCTCGGAAGGTATATTTTCCACAGTTGCCTCCTCCGACACTACTGTGCCTTGGTTTTGTTCGTCTGGTGTTGTGCTGGTTGTACCTTCCTGTACCGCTTTCTGCTTTTCCAGCACTTCCTCAATCTGTTGGTGTTGATCAAATGAAATCGGCATCAGCATAATCTCGGCCGCAGCAATGTTCGGAATGGTATCGTTAATGTGTCGCCAGACCGGCTGCATCTGCCAGCCCATATCGCGCATACGGTTAACGCATTCGCGAAAGGTGGCCTGCATTTCACTCTTTTGATTGTGTTGATTTTCCTCGTAGTCCTTTTGCTCTTTGCTTTTCTTTGGTTGTTTTTCCATGGCCTTTTTTATTTTGTCGAACATATTTTATTTATTTAATCTGTTTAACTTTCCGTGCCTCGATCGCTTTTTGATAAGCCTCTTCTCCGCTTTGCGCGTTCAGTCTCGCTCGTTCCCATTCGATTTCGGTAAGCACTTCGTCCTTTTCCAGTTCGGGATAATAAGTCGGATCAAGTTTTAATTTGTTGTCCGCGATGTCCGTCCAGTGACCGAATTTCCGCGTAACCCGCGTGCCGTCGTGTAGGCGTCCTTGGTTTTGATTTTCCGGCCAGAGTTCGTCCGGATAAAGAGCGATGCTCGATGTCGGGATCATTGCCCCGCGCACCACCACATGGCTGTTTCTGGTCTGTATCGCCTTGGCAATCATTCCCGCTTCTTGTTCGTTTACGGTGATCACCACCCCGCTCATTGTATGGAGTACCATATTTTTTATTCGTTGAAGGCTTGTTTTTCATACGGCGTGCGGTTGCGTTTCTTAAATCCGCACTCTCGGCATTCCTCGAAGTGCGGTTGTTTTAATTTTCCGCAGGTACACATCCGGCCTTCCTTGGCCATTTTCGCTTGGAAGCAATCCCAGCACATCTCGAATTCCGACTTGCAGTAGCCGCCACAATTCTGACAATTTTTTCTCTCGCTCATATTGGTTAAGATTATTTCTCTTGTTTTTATTATACCACTTTGTTTGTCAAAGTGTTATCAAGTTGTCAGCTCACGAAAGCGATCCCTCCTTTTCTGCCTTTTTCTCGCACATAATAATCTCTAAGCTTTTGCCACTTTAGTTCGAGTTCGAGTGGTGTGGATATGTGCGGGGCGTAGGTTTCCTTTTGGAGTGAGATCGCATATCGCGTCGCAATCCTCACCTTATCCTCGCCGTGAGTTTTAGCCAGTCGTTCGATCGCTGTCCTCTGGGTTATGTTTCCGTAAGTCAATGTTTCGTTTCCGGCTTCTTTAAATTCTCGGATCACTTCAACCGCGATCGTTTCAGGTTTTTGTGTCTTTTGTTGTTTTGCTTTTTCGCCTTCCGCAAGACGATATGTGTTTCCTTCAGTACCTACTGTGTATCCTTTCGAGGTCGTGGTGTCCTGTGGCTTTTTGTCGTTTTTGTCCTGTGGGTGTCCGTCGTGGTGTCCTGTGGCTCTATAGGTCGTGGTGTCCTGTGGCTTGCTCTTAATTCGGTTATTTTCGAGAGGTTTTGCTTTCCATTTTACTTTGTCTTTTAGAGTATAAATTGTGACATTCCAGCACTTGGTTTTTTCGTTTCTCGAACGCTCGGTTTCTATGATTCCCCATTCGGTTAATGTCTTGATTGCCCTCTTAACTGTCCGGTCGCTAATTGCTAACTCTTGAGCTATAAGCAGGATCGACGGCCACGCCTTTTGGTCTTTATTCGAGTGCCGGCAAAGTGAGGTATAAACTCCGGTTGCCGCTATTCCGCACAGTCGGGCATAACCGTTCAGGTATTCGTCGTCAACCATGAAGTATTGCTTGCGGCGAAGGTCGCGTATCTCGATGTTTTCCATACTCTTTTTTTGTTACAAAACCCGCAAAAGAAACGGACGGATCATGGCCAGTATTAAGAGCCACCCTCTGGTTTTGGAGGAATAAACCATCGGTCGTCCGTTTCTTTTGCGGGTCTTATTTTAATACTGAATTTAATCCTTTTTTGTATCATACTACAAAGCTATTTTTTCATCTTTTTGGTTGTGTGGATAACTCGTTTTTTACTCTTAACAATCGGCTTTTTTGACTGCATTTTGTGATACTGAATATCAAACTGTTTTAGGGTTTTCAGCCGTTCCACCTCCTCAGCTTTGATGTAAAAATAAGCGCGTGGTGTCGGGTTACGCACTGCCATAATATCGCCCTGTTTGATCAGCTTTTTAAGTGTGGTCACTGTCTTAAAAGGCAGGAAGTTCATTTTAATAACTTCTCGCAATGTGTAAAAGTTTTTTTGCTTTGGTTTCATATAAGTTGGCCTTGTTGAATTTCAAAATTAAACGGTTCGTTATTCCAGTCGGATTGATCTTTCAAAATCTCGCCGATTGTTACTGTTTCCTCGCTTCTTGATTGTATCAAACCTCGCCACACTTTAACACTCTTTGCCACTGGCTCGCCCCGTAGAAACGCCCAGCCCCAAGTCGTGATCGCCCATTCAGCGTCTTTTTGTTTGCCGTCGTCCTTAACCTTCGCGAGCAGTCCGTGGTATTTCAGAATTGTTTTGCGGTCGCATTCCGTGGCGGTCAGTTCGTCCATTCCGCTGATGTAGAGCTTGTTGGCCTCGGTAAATGTCTTGCCTTTTTGCATTTCGTTCCGCACTGCGTCTCCCAGCTTCCTTAAGGTGCTGGCGACTGCCGGTGAAAGAGTAAAGCTGTAAGCCCTCATCAAACTTCCGCAGTTGAGGCAGTGTTCTTTGTCGTGCCACGCCTCACCAAAGTGTTGCTCGAGCTTTCCTTTAATCAACATTCTCATTCTGGTTTGTTCGACTGGATCTGACCAGAGCTCAGCAATCAGTCCGATCATCGTTTTGATTCCTTGGTCTTTGATTTCAAATCCTTTCATACTTTTTGAATTTTACCACTCTCACGGTTTTGCCTTATTGTGTGCCTTATCCAAACCGATTGATCGTCGGTTGCTCGCACTATCTTTTCGCCTTTGAATGTCAGTTGTCTTTTGCCCCAGTCGATTGCCACCTCGACATTTTCCATACACTTAAAATAATGCAGTTCCGGTTGGCGTGGTGGCGCGCCTAAAAGAACGCGCCACAGATATTGTAAGAATTTATAAATCATACGCTTCGAAGTCATCTTGTTTGTTTTCAGTTTCTGGTCGTGTTTTCCCTTCCAGCGAGTAGTCAATGTCCTTCATGAATTCGTTCCAGCCGTCACTGTTAAACATCGCGTCAGGGTTTGGTAGAAAGTTTTTATCAAAGTCGCCGGCTGAATAGGCCTGCCAAAGTTCGCGCTGCACTGTCGAATAAATCCTCGACCACGCTGTCAATTCTTTGTCACCGATCTCTATTTCAACCTTGGTCATTGTCCCAGTTTTCTTGTTGAAAATGTCAAAGATTACCGTCGTTAGTTTTGTTTCCTTTAGTCCTAAGGCCTCGGTTATCGCGTGGCTGGCGCTTACATAAGCCGCCGCCTGCAGAATCATCGCCGGTGTTGCCTTGGCATTTCCTTCCTCGTCGACTTCCGGGTCTTTTCCGTTGTACTTGTGATCCACAATCACTCTGTTCGGTTCGTTGGTCAAAGCTACCATGTCGATCCTCATCTTTAACGGCCACGGGTTATCGATTCCAGTTTCGTGGTCTTTGGTAGTCGCGATAAATGCCTGCTCGATAAGTTCCGGCTTGTAGCTGTATTGGTCGCGCTCAACGGTGTAGTTTGCCAAGTTGTCCACAACCCCTTTTAGAATCGAATCGACCGTATGGGTTGCCTTGTAGGTGGTCGTTTTGCGTCCGCCTTTGCCTTCCTTTACCGTTTCCTCAATTTCGCACCCCATTTTTTCGTACTCGCCAATATCGGCTTTCGCAATCCTCACTTTGATTGGCTCTTTGGTCTTGTAGTATTCAATCTCGATTATCCGTTTTGAGCATTCTCTCATCGTTTCGATGTCCGGGGTTTCAGCCCCTGCTTTTATTTGATCCCAGTAATTGGCCACTCCGGCGTGGAAGGCCGAACCTTCGATCAGGCAGATCTCTGGTTCTTGTGAGAAGTCGTGATCGATCCAGCGCTTGCGGAAGTTCCGGCGGTCGACCAGGTAGTCGCGCACAGCTGAAAACGAAAGGTGGGTTATGCCCGTCTGGGCGATGTCAAAGTCTTTCATATTCTTCCTATTCCTTGCTCGCTCCGATGCACTTGTTGCACATGCCCACGAAGTTGATCGTTCCCACGTCGCCAGTTTCCTTCCCGTCGTCCTCGTAGCCTTGGCCGCAGACCGGGCAGAGTGTCAGTGTCGGGGTTCCGTCCTTCGGTTCGTCCTTTACTGGCTCCGGTTTTTTCTCGGTCGTTGTTGGGGCTTCCTGAAACTTCTTGATCGCCTCGGTCGTCCTGGTTAGGAAGTCCTTTGCCTGATCCTCGGTCAGGTCGTTATTCGTTTCGACGCCGTAGTATTTCATCAGCGTCTTGTGGCGGATGCCGTCCGAGTTGGTTTCGTCCCAGCCGTTCAGGTCTGCCAGTTCCTTCCAGGTGGCGTGTATCGCGTTGTTGAGCTTGACCGGAAGTTTTGCTTTTTCAATCTCCGCAGGCTTTACGGTGTTTTCTGCTTGTGCCATTTCCTCGGCCGTGTAAACGCCGGAGAGTTCGTTCGGGAATGCCTTGCGAAGCGCCAAGGCTTCGGCACATTTTGCGAGCATTAAGTAAGGCATTTTTGCCCAGAGTCCCGAGATCTCGTTCGCTCCCGACTTCTTGTTGAAGAAAGTTTGCGCGTATTCTCCCCAGCGGGCGCTGGCCGAGAACGGAACCCGTTCGCCCTGCACCTTGCGGTAAACCGTCACGCTTGCCTTGTTTGGCCGGTCGGCTTCCTCGGTGTCGTAGGTGGCGTCGTCGATTCCAGCCAGCTCGTTTGTCCTGGCCGCGATCGCTCTGTATCCGTCGATGCCGGTCTGAATGCTGATCTTTTCGTCGTAGCTCTGCTTGTCCTTATTCCAAACCTTACGCTTGATCGCGTAGATTTGTTTGGTGAAGGCGTCCAGCCCGCTTTTCTTAGCCACGGTCAGAAAATACCGTAGCTCGTCGTCGGTCGATCCGACCGCGATCTGGCTCTTGACGAGTGCCAGTTGTTCGTTGGTTAGGCCGAATTCCTCGGTCAGTGGTCGCAGTACCATTTGCGTCGTCGGCTTCGCGTAGACTGTCGCTTGGAGTTGGTTGTCCATACTTTTTGTGCGTTATGATTTAGTGATTCTATTTTATCAAGTTATGCGAAGTGTAGCAAAGTGTTGTCATGTGGATAAATGGGCTTTTACAACCTCGGCCACCACCCTGCTCACCACCCCATTGCCACAAAGTTTGTATCGTTGGCCGTCTGGTATTTCCATTTTTTTGCCTTGTTCGTCTATTCCGTATTTCGTCCAGTCGTCTGGCCAGCTCATCAGCCTTTCACATTCGGTCGGAGTAAAACGGCGGATCGTTTTTCCGTTCGTAAGATTTGGAATGTGACCGCCACCTTTTGGCGTTCTGAGTGTTGGAGAGAAGTCGTGGAATTCTCGGACGGTCTTTTCTTTAAATCCGCCATAGATGTTGTGGATGACGAAAGTATTATCCGCCTTCATGTTTGATCCTTTGAGAGTTCCACAAACTTCGGCTTGTGGCCATCGTCCGTCTGTTTCATCCTGGATAGAATGTATTTTGTCATTTTGTCGCTCAAAAAATACTTCTCTGGCACTTGTGTTTCGAGAACCGACGACAAAGATGCGCTCTCGGTTTTGAGGGACACCGAAATCTTTGGCGTTGAGAACTTGCCACCAGAGAGAATACCCTGCTTCGGAAAACTCAGAGAGGATTGCTGCAAAATCGAATCCTCGATTGATCGAGAGAACGCCTTTAACATTCTCCCAGATAAAAAAGTCAGGACGTTTTTGTTTGAGCGCACGGACGTACTCAAAAAATAATCCCGACCTTGCTCCGCCAATGCCTTTACGTTTTCCAGCCACGCTGAAATCCTGGCACGGGCTTCCACCGACGAGTAGGTCAAAGTCGGGTATTTCACTCCAATTGATTTTTTCAATGTCGCCATAATTTGGGGTGTTAGGGAATCGATATTTAAGGACGGCGGAGGCATATTTGTCGATCTCGGAGAAACCAATACACGAGGGGGATTGCGAGTCAGGGAATCCACTATCGCGTTTAGGACGTAAATCAGACTCTCCTGTACCGTTCCCTTCTTCGGATCTCGTGCGTTCCATGCAAAGATCCGATCCTTCTTTATTTTCCATCCGCCAATTCTTTGCATAAGCATTTTGTATTCCTATTTCAAACCCTCCAACACCGCTGAATGTTGAGAAGTATTTCATATTGTTTTATTGGCATTCCCACCAATCAGGGTTTACTAAATACCAAATCGCAAACTGTTTTATACTCTCATCTAAATCATATTGATGCCCTGAAGCATTTATTTCTTTCCATGTAGTATTCGTGAACATGAACACCCCCTTTGCCGTGCTGTCCGTGTTGCTGGCGTATTGGTCGAGTCCGCTCTCACATTCCGCAATCCTGAGGCCAACTTCTACCTCCTCGGCACTCCACCCTTGTTTGAGTAGTCCTTGTTCCACTCTATCTCGCACGCTGGCTGGCCAAACTTCCAGCTGTGTGGCCTCCGGTTCGTTTGTGGTGACTTGTGTCGTTTCGGTCTTATCGTCTCGCACAGCCCCGTTTTGGGCTTCGTATTCCCCGTGGGCTGACCAACCAAAAGCCATAACAAGAATAATGATAGCTGTTATTGTTAGGATCGTTTGTGCCTTCTTGTCTCTCTGCCGGCGGTATTCGCTTTGGTAATACATATTTTTATCTTTTAAGTTTCCAATCGTCTATCGCTCGATCTGTATTGTCCGCGTATTCTCTATCGACCTTTTTGGTTTCTTCTTCGACAATGTTTTCTACCAGTTTTTTAATTGAGAAATATCTCGGTATCTTTGTCTCTTGATTGACTATAGCCAAACGCGCCAGTCTGTCTTGTGTCCATTGCATATTTTTGGGTGGTTAATTCTTAACATTCAAAGTATATCAAAGTATATCAAAGAGTGTCAATGTCTGAATTGTGGATAACAAACAAAAAAGCCCTGCACGAACGGGGCTTTTTTGTTTCTCAAATGTTATCTTTTAACTGTGCTTTTTGACCACCACTTCATACCACGCCACGGCTGTCGCGAAAGACCCGCCGAGCATAGCGATGACTTCGGGTGGAGCGTATCTTTGTACCAGCCAAACGATAGCCGACGCAAAGAAACAAACCCCGAATACAATCGCTTGCGTTTCGCGCGCGCCCATAGTTGGATTGAGCTTGCGAATGAGGCCAGTGAGGTATGTGGCAACAATACCGATACCTGCGGCAAGAAAAACTTCCCAAGTCATAAGTGTTTAATGGTTAGGCGGCCGGTTCGTCGGTGCTGACTGCTTCGCCAACATCTACATACTCGACCACTCGCTCAAGTTTCCACGAGCCTTGTACAGCGCCGCGGATGAGCACTTTTTGATCTTCATCGAGATCTTGAATTTTGGTGTATTCAATTGAACCGAGAGCGACTTCGCCAACCGCACCGGCGGCTGATTGGAAGTTGTCATATTCCTCTTGTGTGGCGTCACCCCATTCGGCGGCGAGGAGCTGATTACGGAGGTTCTCGTTAGCTTCTGGCGTGTTTTCGCCAAAGCGTCGGACATAAAAACCGCCATTGCCATTAGCGATTAAGTCCTTCATAAAAAAGAAGTTGTCCATAGTTTTTTATGGGTTATGAGTTAGCTTTAACATTATACCACTTTGTCACACTTTGTTTATCCACAGGGTTACTTTTTCATAAAATAAGCCGCACCCGTAATGTTGTGATATTTCTTTTTTACCCAGCACTTTTTGCCGTCCCACGGATCAAGACAAAGATAATCATTTCCGATCAAACTTTTTCGCAAAGCTACAATCCAGTGTTGCTTATTATTGACTTGTAAAATAACCGCCTTGTCCTTGTCTTTTAGATATTGGCTGATCTTTGCGTTGTTCTCAATATAGTCGCGCCAAACGAAAAGCGAAGTGATATTCTTCCAAAGAACAAGACCGTCACTGGTGTAGTTATTGGCATTGCTGGCAAGTTCGAGCGGTGATCGGTATTGCTTGAAATAATCAAGGATCATCGAGATACAAGTCGTCGTACATCCAAATCTTCCGACTGTTAAATTGCTTGCCCCGAGCCTTCGTGAAGCCCAAAGCGGATCGCGTTGGCTTAGATATTTCATATGTTTTTATTGCGGCCAGAAAGTTCCGGCTATCGCATTTTTAGCAACATCGAAAACTCCTTTGATCAAATAAATCCCTATCCCGACAATCACCGAGACCGTTGTGGCGAGCTTCTGCACCGAGAGCCGGAGCTTCACATTGTTGTCTTTTATGGTCTCGATTTGAGTTACCAGTATCTGATTATTAGTGTCGAGCTTATCGTTTAAGTTTCGGAGCTCGTCTCTAAATTCTGAATGGTTGCTTTGGATTATCTTTAGTATGTTTTCAAAGCGGATATTCTGATCCAGCTGGAAGTTCCTAAAAGCCCCCTCCAACACTTCCACACCTTTCTCAAGACGCCCAATCAGTTTGTCGTTGACTTCATCAGGTGGCATACAGGTTAAATTATTGCTTCGACCGCCGAGACAAAAGTATCGGCAAGCGACGGGATTTCGTTTTCAAGTGTCAGGGTTACGCCGTTCGGATCATATTGCAGAGCTGTTACCTGCATGTTGTCAGGGAAGACCGTCGATCCTTTTTTGGCGTTCCTAATTGTAATCGTATGTCCGACTTTTATGCTTTCGATATCATATTGCGTATTGACCCTGATCCTCGCTTCGACCCGTGGGTCTTTGTAGTCTGCCAAGTATTTATCGCCTTGCTGGTCAGCTGTTGTCATGTTGTTTATTTCACTATCAGTTTCGTTTTTCCCTCTGATGAAATAATCGGTCTGCGAAGTCGCGTTTTGATAGGTGCTGATTGTCGGTACGGTTCCCCATGTCAGACGATACTTATTGATAATCTTTTCTGTATTCTTTTTAATCTCGCCTGATTCCACATCTTTACCGAGCGTTAAAATATGCGTTGCTGTCGCCGGCCTATCCTTGAGCCAAACCTGCCCGTCCTCGGCTACATGCCACCACCAATCCTCGTCAGTAAATTCCGCCATTTTCTTAATCGCGTCATACCATTTAATATCAGCAAAATCATAATTGACCACCGTCCCAACGGTATCTATTTGTCCGGCGTCTCGTAAAATCCAATCGTAGCTCGCGCGTGTTTGAAAATCATCCACGATGTTTTTAATAACATCGGCCGGGTCATTATTGACCGTGAAAGAATAAGCCCCGCCGACTTGGTAGTAATCAAACGATAATAAAGAAATTAATCCGAGCAATGTCAGCTTCACGCCTTCCGAGCCCTCGTTGAAGTATGGGGTGTATTGGCTCACAAAGCCCGTATAAATCAGGCGCGGTTCCGGGCTGTAGACATCGTCCGATTCGTAAACCTTGATGATGTTCATATAATCAACATCCGTCCCTTCGCCGAAGTCGTCGATCTTAAGATTGAGTGTAATTGTGCATTCGCCTTGTCCACCACCGATCTTGTCCGAAAAACTAATATCCCCCATGAGGTCTTGAGGGTTGAAGGTCTTTTGATATACGCCCGCGAGCGTATATGTTTTTAGCACAAATCGTTTTCGCATATCCCTTCATGGGGTAAAAAGGAAAGGCCGCCGGACAACGGGTCGCCGCAGAGCTTATCGTTGTTCGCTGTCCTTTTTACCCAGTGAAGGGAACCGTGACATTTTGTCACGGTTCGCCTTCTATCGAAGCATTGTTGTTGGATTGAATGTAATGAACAGGCTTGTGTCTGATGAAGACAATCCCGCGTCTTGAGGATAAGCACAAATCGTATAGATTCGATCCTTTACAAAACATAGACCCAATAGATTTCTTGGTGTCACACTCCCCATAGAAATCGTGTCAATCGTCGCACCAGCTGATGTGAATCTTCGTATATCTGTTCCATCTATAAAAATGAATCTGTTGTTTGTGTTGTCATAAATAAATCCTTTCCCTGTATCAGACGCATTGTCGAGTGTAATTGTGTCAACATAGGTTATTGTCGTCCCTGCTATTCCACTATATCGTTTTACTGTTGTCGATGAATCTTGAACAAGAAGATATCCATTCACTGAATCATAACCGAGCGAAGCGTCGCCTGCTGGTACAGTTCCGCTTATAGTTACAGTTGAGGAGTCTTTATAAATTGTTGCTCCTTCCGATCTCCAGAAGGATGATCCTATTTTTAGACATCCTCCGCTTGTCGCCCCAGTATAGTTTGATGCTTGATAAAAATAAGGTACTAAACTTGGAGAGTATTCAAAATCAATAATTGATGAATTTGTACTGAATGTATTCATCGATAATGTTGGAATTGCTATATCTTCAAATCCTGTGGCTGTTATTGTGCCATTAAAGTTTGCGTCAACAATTTCAGTTGCTCTCAACATAAATGGTTCCATAATTGGAGCCGTGGATGACAACATTTGAAAATCAGTACCATCATAAATTACTGTCACTATTTGGTTTGCTAAAATATCATCAGTAACCAGAAGTTTATTGTAATGTTTTTTTATTGTTTTGGAACCTAAGCTATTGACATTGAGCGACGCTGTTCCTGTATTTGCAGTATTCGCCTTAAAATTGACAACCATTCCTGTCGTCAACGATCCCGGTGCTGGCGTTAGCGTAATCGCATAAGCGTCAGTGCCACCACCGTCGGCGGCATAAATTAACCCTCCATTTTGTACTTCTGTTTGAGTAGCAAAACTTGATCCGAGTTGGCTCATCATCTGCCAGTTTGTGCCGTCATAAACGACGAGAACCATTTGTCCTGATTCGAGATCGCCGGTCGCAAGGTCTTGGTCGTGGTTTTTCTTGATTGTCTTTGCTCCCAGTCCGTTGGCGTTCAAAGTGGCCGCACCGGTGTTGGCGGTGTTTGGTTTGAAATAAATCCTCATCCCTGTGGTTAGGGCAATTGGTGCTGGCACTAGGGTGACAACATAGGTGTCGCTAGCTTCGGCGTCTGCGGCGTAGATTTCGGTTCCTGTAATGGAAACAAGGCCGTCGATGTCATCGCTTATTTGTCCGAGTGCTTCGATTAAACCGTCACTCGCACCCGCTGTCCAAAATTGATAAACATAATCATCAGCTAAGAATGATTGAGCTGCGTCACCGTCCCAGCCGCGGGTATGTGCCGTCAGAGTATCTGTCGAACGCGCTTTGATGAGTGCTTTTTCTCTTTTCAAAATCGTTGTCCCGTCCGTGTCGTATTGGATCATCGTTATAACAAAAGGACGCACAACCCAAACATCTGCGTTGTCCCATGTGTTGCCGCTTCCGCCTTTGAGCCGTGTTGTGACCGCGGCGTTTGTGGTTACACTCTTAACCACAGCCGAGCTTCCGTCAGTCAAGTTAATAATCACATCGCCGGCAATAACCCCAGCTGCCTGAATGCCAGTGCTGTTTAGTGTTGTCGAGGTTCCACCCGATGTCGCCGAGGCAGTAATTGGTTGCGGAAATTCCGCACCTTCCCCTGCCTTTAATGGAATGCTGGTCGTGACCGCGCTGATGCCGGCGTTTAGCTGTCCGGCTGCGTTGTCCTCGTGTTTGTAAAGGTGTCGTGTAAATGTCATAAGTTTTTAGAGATAGGTGTCTCGGTATTTCACCGTCGCCGTATATTGAACGGACGAGCCGGTCACCGTGATTGTTAATTCATTAGTTCCAATATTCAGTTCAGGAAAAATACCGTCATAGTCTACTTCTGTTCCGTTGATCGTAATGCTCTTATTTTCGCTATCAATCATCAGTACATCGCCAGCCACATAAGTCGCAGAAATCTCCACCTCGTCATCGTTCGTGTCGTTTTTGAAATTGATTTTTGTGACCGATGACGCTGTCTGCAGGATAATGATCACGACGGGTTGGGCTTTATAGCTTCCTGTTACCTCGACCTCGGTCGGGTAGGAAAGGAGGGCGATGTCCTCGAAGGTGTTTGAGGTATATTCCAAGGCGTGCCACATCGGTTCGAGTGCCAAGAAAGTCAAATCAAACGGAGTGAAGCTGATATGGAAACCCTCGCGCCGGCTGAACATATCTTGTGGATTTTCCAGCGTAGCAACAATGCGCCGTATCTCACTATTCACTTTCAAATCAAGATTCCCCTCTGATTGAGCCATGTATCTCTTAAATGTATCAAGTTCGGTTTCCAATAATGCGCTGGTGCTTTTCTCTATTATACCACTGACTTTAATCCTGCGTTCGCGGAAGTAATCACCGTTCCAGCCCCCGCCATCGGTTCTTGGTGCTTTATAAGTCACCAGCTCGCGTGTAGGCGCGCTAAAGGCTTCAATGATTGAGCTGATGTGCGCGGTGTCTTGTAGTGAATATCCATTGAATTCCAAGTCATCAAAATCCGCGGCAGTTATCGCCTCGGACAGTGGCGTGCCGGAGTTCAGTTCGGCTGTGTTAAGTATCAGACGGTCAAGCATAAGTTTATTGGCTGGCTAATCCTGCCAGTTCCAGTTGTCGTTGAATTTCGGATACAATCTCGGCTGCCGTGGCCGAGGCACTTTCGCCTTGGCTGGTAACATTGATCGTTACTTGTTGGGTAATATTTGAGCTTGTGGAAGTCCCTGTCGTTCCGGTTGCGCCAGATTCCGCCGCCCCCAATGAAATACCAGCCAATCCTGCCGATGACCGGACGGCTTGTATCTCTTGAAAAAGCGAAACAATGCGGGCGAGTTCGGTCGTCATTACTCCCACGGTTTCTTCGGTATAGGTTTTCATACTTTCGAGGTTTGCCAAATAGTTATCGTGGAAAACTTGGAAAGCTAAGTCAACCTCGGCATACATCGCCTTTTTTTGTTCATAGATTAAGTTTTCTGCATCCAATGCTATCTGTTGTTCTACAAGTTCAGACTGTAATAGAGCTATCCTTTCATCATATGCGGCTTGTTCCTCTGTCCGTTTAGTATTTAGGTCTTCTATAAACCTCTCGAAATCAGTCAGGGAAGCCCTACGGCGCGCTTCAGTCATCTCAGCATCTAATCCTGTGCGTATGGCAATGTACGCGCTGTAGGCGGCCGTTTCTTTGGCCAGCTGGGCTTCCAGCTCGGCTATTTGGCTTGCTTCCGACGATGTTATACCTTCAGTCAGATCGATTCCTGTTTGTATCTCGGCGATCTGTTTGGTTAAGTCGGCGATGGTTTGCTCCTGTTCGACTACCCTTTCGGCTTCTGTTTTGTTCATCTCAGCCATTGTCTTTTGATATTCTGAGGCCGTTTCTTTTAACTTGGCGTCCAATTCTTCGAGTTTAATAACAATCTCGCTCACGCTTTCGGTATGGGCTTCTTCAAGTTCGAGCAAGGCGTCGGCAATGTCCGCCCGCGCCCCTTCGTAATCGTCGGCTATTTTTTGCACCGCTTCGTTGATTTTCTTTTGAGCTTCCTCGACATCCTCGGCCGCTCCTGTTGCCCCACCGCCAATGCCATTGCCACCACCAAGATTATTAAATTCTTTTGAGACTTCTTTCAACCCATCGGCCATTTTATTAAATTCGGTCGGGTCAGCTATCTTGGCCAAGGCTTCGTCCATTGGATCGAAATTGGTCAGCATAGCCGTTCCAAAATCTTTTGCGGCGGTTGATAGATCGTCAAAATTGCCAATGGCGGCTGAAAAGTTTTTAGACATGGCTTCTTTCATTGTATTTAATGCGGCGTCAAAATCTCCCGCGAAAGCCTCTTTGACTGCCTTAAAAACCGTCTGCGTGAGATCGCCAAAATTCTTGATTGATTCCCATACTCCTTGCCACGCCTTATTTTGAATTTCACCGACTTCCCAGACCAGTTTTCCAAAAGCCAAAATAGTTTTTCCAAAATTAATAACCGTGCCTATCGCGCCTTTCATCACCATGGCCACTTGATAAATACGCAGTTGCCACTTTTTCATCTGTTCGTCGTTCACTTTTACCTTCCCAGTTTCGTCTACTATATCACCGGCCAAAAGTGAAAGCGTAGGAAGCAAAACTTCCCCGATGATTTGTTTTGTATCGTCGAGAGTGTTGTTCAGTTTAACCATTTGCCCCTCGAAAGTATTTGATGCTGCTAAGGCTCGGCCTTCGTATGTGTTTGATAATTCAGTCAGAAGATAATTTTGCGACTCTGTTCTTTTTCCTAATTCCTCGAAGGTGTCGATTTCCTCTTGTTGTTGGTCGTTCAAAACTATGCCGGCCTCTTTTAATACCCGTGAAGCATTGGCCGGATCGTTTAGGGCTTTGCCGAGTTTTCCGGCTACCGTCGTTAATTGCTCGGCTGTCGGAAGAACGCCATTGTTGATCGAGGTTGCCATGTCGAGCGTGGTCTGTGTTACTTGCTCGAAGTTTTTTTGTGTAATGCTTGAAAAAGCAAGCAGACGGGTTTCGAGTGAGGTTATTGATTCTGCGCCGCCTACCGCCAAGTCCGAGTATTTATCCGCTAAATCGTTAAGAGCTTGTAGCGACATTCCGGCTGCGCCGTCTGTCGATTCCAACACGGCATTAAGTTGGCTTTGCACCCTTTGGTATTCCGAGGCCTCGGCTATGCCATCTTTTATTTGGTCGGTCAAAAAGCCCATTGCTTTTTTTGCGGCATCTAAAGCGAGGCCACCTGCGAAGACTCCCATGGCAATGTTTTTCCACGAAGAAGAAGCGGTTTGATTTTCCGCTGTCATTTTTTTACTGGCGTCTGATACTTCCTTTTGCGATTCAGCCACTTTCTTAAAAGTCGACGAGGCTTTATCCTCGGCGGTCAGACTCCATTCGATATTTTCAAACATTGCCATAAAAGTTCCCTCAGAGTTTTCTATGTTTGGCTCGCTGGGTACTTCGACGCTCCGTGAGTTGAGCGTGTTCTGCCAGCATATTCACAAACTGCGCGTGCATGTCTATGGTTGTATCATCCTGTTTATCCATTTCCTCTGGCGTACAGTGATAAATATCGCGCATCAGAATAAAATCAGTCCATTCGCGCGGCATTTCTTTACTGTTTCCGATATCAAGACATTTCTGCACGCGCTCTGCTATTTTTTTGAGTTCTCGCGAGCGTCGGCAAACTTCTTTAGCACATAAGTTTGCAGTGGCAAGTAATCGGTCTCGGCGAGGTTATCCATCCAGTCGCGTGTAGTTTCGATTTGCTTTTCCACATTGTCGTCGCCGATTTCCACCACTCGCTCGATCATTGCTCTCACAAGATATTCGCTGGCGGCGTCGCTTCCTTTAAGTGTGAGTTTCTGACTGCCGTCTTGTCCGGTGTTGGCTGTATCGTGAAGGATTTCCAAGTATTCGCGTGACATTTTTCGGGTGACGAAATCTCGCAGTTCGAAGCGTCCCCGGCTGTAATTGATAATTTGCATATTTGCAGGGTTAGTTATTTATCTCTGCAGGGCTGACGAAAAGGAGGCGTACCGACTCACGCGCAGGTACGCCCCCTTGTTCGCTTTCGTCGCCCACGCGCCCTGCATCGACGGGGGCGATTGCCTTCTTTTTAGTAGGCGGTAACTTGTGTATTTTGTAGAAGAATGTGAAGTGTTTCTGAGTTGGCCACCGAGAATTCCGCCTCAAATCCAAGGGTCTGTTTGGCCAGTGAATCATTGTCCGAGTCGCGATCCCAAGCCGTAAACGAAACCGACGGCAAATCGACGCGGAGTGTCGGGCGGCCGGCTGATCCTATTGTGACATCGGTGTTGATCAATTCAATCCGCATACACTTTTTTGTCGAGTCGACCACATAATCTTTTAGGGTTGTCGCATTAAAAAGCGCGGTTAAATCACCAACGACCGAAAATTGTTTGTTGTGAATTGAGGCGACATCGACCGAACCAAAAGCTTGATAGTCCTCGACATTTTTTTGGATTGTCATTTTCACTCGTTCCATTGCGGTTGCTGTAGCTATATCCAGTCCTTCCATTGTATCAGCAAAGTATACATTGGCGTGTGCCGCCAAAAATTCGTTTTCTGTTACGAAGGTTGGTGTGCCGGTTGTCGTGGATTCTTTTTTAGCCAGCCATGTACTTGTCATTTTCAAGTAATCACCAACGGCCACTTCAAGATCTAAAGTGTCCAGCATGCCATAGGCCGCGCGGAAGGTTCCGACTGGATCGCTTCCGTGTAGTGTATAGCTTGGATGGGTGTTGTTGTTTAGGCGTGTAAATACATGCGTCCTGAGCGTATTATCAAATGTCGGCACCATTGTTGCGGCAGAAGTCGCACCTGTCACGATGTTTGATCCGCTCGTAAATGTTCCGGTTGTCACCGAAATAAAAATGACGCTTGTGCTGTCAACATCTTGAACGACGCCGGTTGCTCCAGAGACAGCTTGTGTTACATTTTCGCCGCGTACAAAAGTCCCTGTTAAGCTTCCCATTGTCATGCGAATGGCCGCTGTATCTGTTCCCAAGGCTGCGTTTAAGAAATGGCCAAGATAGATATCGCGTGCGATCGCTTCCAATTCCAAGACCGTTGTTTGTTTTACAGTCTGGGAGTCACGGAGTTCGTCAATGTTGCCGTATGCTCCGGTGTCTTTAGCTGATACAAATTCCGGTCGAAAAACGCCGGACACTTTCGGAATCCATACGGACGCCGCGACCGCCGTACCAGCGACGGTTTCTTTTCCAAGGCCTACCTTCTGCAGGCGGCCGATATGTTCATTGGCCATAGGGTTTAGTTATTGTTAATTTCTTTTTGTTCGTTTTGTTCGACCGCTTCGGTATTCTCGACCGATCCAATCATCTCTTTTAGCTTTGCTTCGGCTTCTTCCAAACTGTCCGCCCAGATTGTCATGCCGTTTCTTTTGGTCGGAAAGTAATAACACCTTTGTGCTTTTTTTTCGACCACTTCCATTTCCTCGTGGTCAGATATTTTTTTATTCATAGGGTTTTATATTATTGATTGTAACACTTCTGCGGTAACTCGGATATCCAGCACGGCGACCGGTTGGCTGTATTGTTCGGAAAATGCCGGCTGGCCATCCGATTCGATCATGAATTTTACCGCACTTCCTGTCAGGGTTTCGTGATCATCCTTTCGCAGTTCAGCCGTTATCGTATCGTATAAAGTCAGCCATTTTTGATATCCAGTTGCGCTTTCGTCTATCGGATAAACCGTCCGCACGAGGAAATGATAGCTGGTCAGATTGTTCGCCGAATCAACCATTTTTTCCTCATCGCCAATAAATAAAGTCATCGTTGCTGGAAATGACGATGGCTTGCTTTCTGGATAGCGATATTTTACTGGTACAATCGTCGCCGAAATCGTGTCAATGATATCGCAAATCTTATCGTGGATTGTCGCTCTGGTACTCATATTTTATTTAAGAATTTGCAGTTTTCTGAATCTATCTATGATCGCTTCTCGGTTTTCCTCGACTGACCTTGTAAGATATTTTTTGCCTGTAATCTTGGAGGCGTGGTTCCTGCCGGCCATTCCCCCAAATTCTTGAATGGAGGCATAGTCCTTATTGCTACCAACCGCACCGATAACTTTTCCCACACTTTCGTCAATCTTAAAGGTTAATGAACGACTGAGATCTCCTGTTTTTTTTGGTACAAAACCCGGTTGAACAGAGGTAGCATGAACCTGCATAACAGACGAACCGATTGCGTTCTTCATTTCCTTTTGGATTGTGGCCGGAGCACTCTCAACCTCTTTGATCATCTTGTCGAATCTGTTTTGGTCAAAGGTGATTTTGAGTTTCATATTTTAGTCGTTATAGAAAACCGCCTGTTTGGTTAATCTCAATCGATAAACATCGTCGGTGTCCTCGTTGTTTTCGTGGCGTTCAATGCCTGAAATTCTATACTCAACGCTGGAGTTATCCACAACCTTGTCACCGACTCGGTAATTGTCAGGTTCCACATAACAATCGAAGCTCTCAATGCCCGGCTGTTCGCCCAAAACGGCCGTCAGCTGGGCGTCTAAGGCCTCGATGTATGCTGGAGCCCCTGTAATCGTCGCTGATGCCGAAAACGAGGTCACATTCGAAGCGTCAACAAGCCTGTAGGTAGTTATTGTGGTATTGGCTCCGTTAATCATAAAACAAAAACTTTCGCCCGTTTGTATTGTGAAACTATACGGCTAAATTCCGAGGCATCCTCATCGCTTCCAAAACTGACGCTTTTAGTTCCGATTGTATAGTTTTTAACTCTGGCGTTTTTGCGTTTAGCAAAGCGTCCGGCCACGAGAAGCATGACAGCATTCCTTAATCCTTCCGGGAAGTTAACGCCAGCCAGTGGGCTACCCGAGAGTGTCATTCCGGTGGTGGCTGATAAAACACAAGTCGTGATGGCTCTCTGGGCTGTCCTGTCGGCAATATAAACCTTAGCGCCTATCGTGAAGGCTGAAACTCCGCCGTCGGCACTTAATGTTGCGTTAGCATTGATTGCTGCCGCTATACTGATTGCTACGGCCTCGTTGCTGGTGTCGTCGTACCAATTCGTCCCTTCGGTCAAAACAACCCCGCCTGAGCCGCCCAGTGCGATTGTGATCGTCATCAATGGCGTAATAAGCGCGTAGTTGGTGATCGTGATTGTCGCGTATCCTCCGGCGTTCCAACCAGCCACATAATCAACCGTTATTTCACGCTCGCCACCGAGCAGGCCGTCATCCAAATGTAAAATATAATTATCGATATCGTAGGCGTCGTCTTGGGTATATTCGGTTGTGTCTTCCATGATCGTGCCAATCTCTTGAACATTCAAATCGAACAAATCCAATTCGTCCACTCCGCCGTCGTGTATTTCGTCAGTTACTTTGTGGAGGGCTAAATCTGAAACCGAAAGAATGCCATTGAGATCATCAGTGGCAAACTTATTTAGCATCGCCAGCACGGTATCGTGAGTGCTTGAGGAAATGCCGAGATATGTCTTCAATTCCGCCGATGTGACATAAAGATTCATACTACGAAATCAATGATCTGGCCACTGATAAAATTCTGGCAGTTGCCAAATCTTTTAATGTCTTTAACGATCGCGCTTTGAATGGCGAGTCGGTTGTCCATGTCGCTCCGGAAATCGTCCCGTTTCGTCCGTTACCGCTCGTGTCGGCTACCGTGGCTCCGCTTCCTTCCGAGAATAACCATTCGCCCTGTTTGTTATCCGCCGGCACTACACCGTCCCAGTACAAATCAGCAATCTCTTGAGTTGTCAGCACATCACTCCACAGCCACGAAGCGGCAATTTTTCCAGACCAGTTTGTTACGGGATTATTGGTGGCAAGTTGACAACCTATCATTACCCGTCGATCGTTCTGGTGAATTGTTGTAATAACAGCGTCCACTACCTTAGTCGGCACAATTTCCGCACCGTCGATATAAAGTTTTAATACCCCCGAGTTCCAAGTAAAACCGACCAAATGCCAGATACCATCATCCATTCTGTTCGGGCTATCATAAGTTTTCCAATTCGTAATTCCACCGTCTTGTGAAACGATAATGCGTAATTTGTAGTTATTCAAAAGTATTGTCCAAGCTCGTTTTGTCACGCCATAGTCAAACTTTGAAAACGAACAGCCTGCTATAAAATTGCTCGGCACTCTGATCCACTGAAACACACTTAATGTTGCCCCAGCTCCGCCGCTTGGCTCGAAATTAGAAATAGCAACGCTTTGTGCGCCTGTTCCATTTACATGAACAGAGTTTGTATATGGCCTTACGGCTAATCTTGCCATATTTAGATTTTTTTAACTTCTTTAAGTGTCAGTTTCTTATAACAAGAATTCAGAGTTTCCAAATCTTTTTTTTCTCTCGCTTCATAGGATTGTGCCAAGTTTTCAAAAAACAATTCCAGAATTTCTTCCTCGTTCAGCTTGGAGTTTTCATCGACAAACTCTTGATTAATTTTGCCTTCAGGAAAACTATAACCACCACCTTTTTTGAACACAACCGAAAAGCCATAAAAACTATATCCATTTTCTTCCTTGCGGATATCGTTTAATAAAATCTGTGAGCTTTTGAAATTGTATTCTCGTTCCATATTAAGCTGGTGTTACGCTTCCGTTAGAAGTTATCCTTTTCCATTCACAGACAAATTCCATTTCCCCTGCCGTAATATCATCAACGCTTCTTGTTAAATAAATCGAAGCGTTGTTGATTGCCACCCACGGAGTAGCCACAACAAGTCCCGCTCTGGTTTGAGCGATATCACTTGTCCACACATTCCCAATTCCGAATTTCGTAGCATTATCAATCGTTGTCGCTGGTAAAAGAATATCAGTGTCGTCTTGTATCCCAACCGATAATGTGGTTGTTGCGGAAGTACAAGTCACAGCCGATGCGCCAACCATTCCAATTACTCTAACCATGACACTTCCACTAACGGAAAAGATTGCCGCCGAATCATAACCTGCCATGTTCGGAATAGCTTTGATAACCGTGTGTGTTAATTGATGGTCGCTAATGTATCTAATAACTTCTGCGAAGCTTACACCATCGCCTGCCTGTGAAGCTGGAGGAAAAAAAGGAATTCCCATTCCAAAAAGAGCCTCTGTCACTGCCCTACACGCTGCCATTATCGATGTACCTGCACCTGTATCACTTTTGTTTCCAATGACATCTCGCATTTGAGCATTGTTTGCTGAATCTGCCGTAGGGATATCATGAAAACCGTCAACCACGTCAATCTTTCCGTTAGTGGTTGAATGAGCAGCAGTAATGGCACTCTCGACTGCAGACTGGTCGGCAGGGTCGGTTGGTAAGGCATCTGTTTTAGCTTTAACTGCTTTTGAAAGTCCAACGATAGATGTGCCTGCTACTGTATCGCTTTTATTACCAACCACTTCTCTCATATCAAGACCTCCTGCTGTGTCTATTGGTGGTGCTTCTAATTTTAATAAGGCACTTTTTATTTTAGACATTAAAGATGTGCCGGCTGTTGTGTCGCTTTTTTTTCCAATAACATCCTTTGCGAAGACATCGGCATTCGTGTCTTCTGTTGGGACGATTGGTTCACCAAATGATCCGCTCATATTTTTAAGAAGTTAAATTACTTATAACCCCAAGAAAGCGAGAGCCCTGTTGTCGGGTCGCCGTTTCCTGTTGGTGTTGTTGTACAAGCGTAAGAAATCGCTGTTAAAAAAGACATCGGAACATCGAAATCAGCGATCGTGTTTCCGCTTGCCGGCACAAAAAGTACAAACTTCGGAGCAGTGGTTCCGACTGTAATTGAGCCGGTAGCCAAGTCAAAAAGCTGAACGAAAACTCCGGCTGCGTTCGGATTGTAAATGTGTAAATGGTATAAGTTTCCGGCTGTTACTTTCACCGCTTGGGCAGTATTGTCGCCGTCAGCGTCCCAGAGGGTGCTAAAGCCCGGCACAGTTGCGCTGGCTGAAACCATAGCCGCAACCTTATCGTCTGTCTCGTTTAGTCCTGTATCAAGCGAAACATTGAGATCACCGTATTCGTTGTAGTAAGCGTTAACCCGATCGCCGTCTGATACTGCGGCAGGTCGTGCTGTTCTGGCCTTACCGCCTGTCTTTATTGGTTCGCCTGCGTCTACGGCATCGTGAGCGACATCGCCTGATACGCTCGCTCCGTCGCTGGCGGTGTTATCCCAATCGTCCATTATGCCGAGCGAGGCTACTGCTGGATCGTCAGAGGCGAGTGTTGTTCTTTGCGTTAGGGCTGAAACTGCACCGGCTCCAGCGGCTACTCCTGCTTGTCCGGCTATTGGGTTAACTTTGGCGCGATCCGATTCATCCCAATCATCTATTATCTGTCCCGAGACTTTAATGGCCGTAACTTGAGTATCAATATCAGTTAAAATCGCCACTGTTGCGGCGTCGTCAGTGTCCACTTCGCGCGGTTCGCTATGCAGACGGATTGTAGCCAACGGCGATGTTCCACCAAGCACAATCTTAAAACGGAAAAAACGCTTAACAGGCATGACTGTTAATTGCTTGTTTCCTGTTGTAATAAATTGAGCGAAGGCGTCCCCGTCGGTTACTGATTCTTGATCAATAGAAATCTGCGAAGTGATATCGATTGTCGGCGCGGTTCCAGCGACAGCGTCAACATAGGCAACCGAATAAACAGCCTCAGCTTCATCTTCGAGTTCGTACCAGTCTGTGTATGTCTGATCTACACCTCCGGTTAGTGTCGCACCAGAAACCGCCATAGTTCCTGTATTGCCTACGCCAACCGCCAAAGTGATTGCATTGCCGGCAGTTCCTATGGCGTCGGCATTAATTGTGACTACTCCATCGGCTTGCGATGAATTGATACTCGCTTCCGCTTCTACCAATATTTCAAGTTCGGCTATACTCGAAAATTCGTTTGCTCCCGGCGCGGCGGCCACATAAGTAAAGGTTGCACCGTTAACAATGACGGTATCGCCAACAACAGGTACCCCGTATGTGATCGTTCCTTGCGCGTATTGTCGAAGCAGTTGATATTGTTTATTGAAGTCATTCATATTGGGTTTGGATTACCTTTTACTTTTTTGTTGTTTCCTTTACCGGTTCTTTTTTTGGTTCTAAAGATTCAATCAAAACTGCTTTCAGTTCTTCCGTACTGGCGTTTTCGTTAACCTTAACCCCGCGAGCTGTTAACGCTAACACAACAGCTTCTTTGGTTTCCATAACTTCAACATCCGCAGAAGTCAAAGCAACGACCGGAGTTTCCTTTACCGGTTCTTTTTCTGTAGTAGTTTTATTAGTCTTTTTTTCTTTCACTTCAACGGCTCGCGCTTTTGCCGCTTCCATTTCGTTCGCTTTGGCCATTGCTTCGCGCCACGGTTGTTTTACTGGCTCATCGCCGGCCGCTGTCCATAGATCTGAATATTTAAACAAACGGATCGCTTGAGTTAAACAGACTTTTAATTTGTCGCCTTTTTTAACGACTATTTTTTCGTTCATGCCGTCTAACAAAAGACGAGTGTCATCACCGTGCCAGACTACTTCGATCGTCTGTTTCTTCTCGAATTTTTTTGTATCGTATTGCATATAAAGTTTTGGTTATTGTTTCGGTTATAGTCCAACCCCCGACTTAAAGTCAGGGGTTATCAATAATCGAAAGTCTAAACGGTCACATTGATACCAGCGGCAACGGTTGGATCGGTCAGAGAGGCTCCTGAATCGACGATCGTAAATGCGAAGTCGAAGGTAGCCACTAAGCGCCAGCCGTAACCAGGATTGCGAACGACTTCCAAGAAAAAGTCTTGACCGAATCCGTACTGAATGGCTGGTTTGTACAAAGCCAAGATTTGACCCTTGGTGTTGTTTCCGGCCGTTGCTGATTTCTTACCGTCAGCTTCGGTTTTAGGTACCGCGCGGTGTTGGAGAATATCCACGCCGTATGGTGTCGGGATAATGCCTTTGGCAATCAAATTGTTGTTGCCATATTTTTGGGCATCCTCGAATTCATCCAATGTGCGTGTTTTGGCTGTAACGGATGCTGGTTGAATGAACAAGCAGTCCTCTGGTCGTTCCGCATATTCGCCAAGGATACCGAGCAATGTTGAGTAGTCATCAGCGGCCAAGGTTCCGAGGTCGGAAGTATATGTTCCGTTGATAGCTCTCTCTCGGATACCGTGATCGATCATTGTGGCATGGTACAAAGCGGCACCGTAAGCTGCGTATGTGGTGGCTGGGGCTTGGTCATCAGAGTTGACATTGCCTGTTCCACCAGATTCGCTATCGCCGTTGATAATCACGGAGTCGACAGTATAGGCCATACCTTCGGCGATGCGACGCTTCACATACTCCTCGGTATTAACCGCATTGTATTTAAGCTGTGCATCGGAGATATCCACTTCGCAAATAAAAGGCACTTGTGTAAGTGTAACCTGTTGGGTGGCAGCTTTGCTTTGGCTGTGGTCGTCTTCGGTTTGGCTGGCTGTGCCAGTTGTCCATTCGTTCTTACCTTGGAACAAGAGGTCGCCTACTGAAAGGCCAATAACCGGAGCAGTATAAATCTTCGGCAGTTTTGTGCCGTGGTTGCCGGGAAGCAATGGAAGAAGGCGGGCGCGTTGCGGGATAAGATCGAAGATCTCGCTCGCAAAAACCTCATCAGGGATAAATTCCGCACCGTAGCCAGTGTTGGTGGTATGCATCACCTCGTTGGCCTTCTTTTCCAAATCTTTGCCCACCCCGGCTTGTTTCAAAAGTTCTGTTAAGTCCATATGGATTAACTTTTAGGGGTGAATAAATTCATGAAGAATTGACTGGTTTGAGACTTCGGCCGCCTTTCGGCTTCTTTGGTCTCATCCTTGGCCGGTTCTTCGGCCGCAAACTGTTTATGCGGGGACAGCACTTTTTTCTCGGGTGTGTTGTCCAATGTTTCCTGTAGCTCGTTAGCACGCTTGTTTTCGTTCACAAGCGCGTCGTGGAGCTTAACGAGTAGGATCATCGTCGCCTTCGTCAGCTCGGCTGTCTTTTCCCCGCCTTCTTGCTCGCGGATTGCTCCGACGGTCTTTAGGGCTGGGAGTTTGTCGGCCAAGTCCTTAGTCAGGACGATTGCCTTCTCGCTTTGATCGCCTTCTGGCGCGGCCTCTGGCTCGCTTGCCGGTGTCGCTTCCGTTACTGGTTCCTCGGCTGTTACGCCTTCACCACTTTCGGCGGCAGGGGTTTCACCCGCCTTCTCAGCTTCCTCGGTTTGTTCGCCTTCGGTTTTGCCTTCTGGTTGTTCATCTGATTGTATGGCCTCGCCTGCAGGTTCTGACGGAGCTTCTGGTTCTTCCTTTTTTTCCGGTTCGCTTTGCTTTTCATCTTCTTTTTTAGCAACGCATTCACCGTCCACCATATGGCCGGGCTTTCCGTCATCTGTTGTGCATTCCGGTTTTTCCTCGGTGGCTTTTTCGCCTTCTGCTTCTGCTGGTGTTTCAGTTTCCGAGGATTCCTCGGTAGTTGGAGTTTCTGGTTCTTTTTCACCTTCGGGATCACCTTCATCGTGGTTTCCTTCATCTTTCGCTTCCAAGCCAAAGCTCTTGAGTGCGAGCTGGCGGGTTAGTGACTTGAGCGATTTTGCTAATGTAAACAGGGCATTGCCATTGGCCGGGGTGGCCACGATTGAGATTTCGACGAGGTCGAGCTCTTTAATAACTCGCACAAGTGAATTATCCCACGGATCATCTTTTGCTGGATCAAACGCTGTCCCGTCTTCATGTTGGAGTTCGGTACGATTGGCCATATAACCAATCGAAAGGGTACGAAAAAGACCGGCATTGATTTCGTCGGCCATCTCTTTGTCTTTGATTATTCCTTCAACCCACAATCCTTTTTCTGTTATGGTCGCCACATCCACTAAGCCGACCGGCTTGTCTGGATTATGTGAGCGGAGCAGGACAGGATTTTTTAAATACATTCCGAGGGCATCCTTAAAAGCCGTCGGTTCCACAATGTCACGGTAGCGATCAAGATCCGGTGTCGAGGCGTATCCACGAATACGCACCGCGCCGGCTTCATCAGTAACGACTTCTTTGACCGCCATTTGAAAATAAAATGGTTTTTTATTCATAGAGTTTCTAAATAAAAATATAGGTTGCGGCGGCCTTTGTTATATTTTAACACGCTTTTTAATTGTCAACAATTTTTAATCTGGATTACCTTGTTTATCCACAGTCCTGTAAGCCGTCACGCATCGGCACCGCGGATTGCTTTCGCGCGGAGCTTGTTCATCGCCACTCGGAAATGCCTCATCATATCCGATCCACCCTTGATCTTGGTTGGCTGCGCATTCCTCGGTCACCTGATCGTCTTCTACAGTCTGCCAGTACTTCTGAATAATGCTGTTGGTATCTTTTCGGAAGGCGTCCACGATATCGTAGTTGCCCTGACCGTACGCCCGGCCTATCTGATTGACTGCGATCAGCTCCCCGCGCGCACGCGAGAAGACTCCCTCATCGCCTTGTGCTTGGATCAGCTTCGATGTCTCAGTATAACTCCGCCCTGTCTCAGCGCTCTCGACAAGTATCCGCCGAATTTTGTCTTTAGTCGTCCGGCTGATTGATCCTTTAAAGTTCGAGAGTTGGAGTGTTTTCAGTTTTTCCAAATATTCGACAGCTTGGTCGTTTACGAGATCAAAGGTTACGCCATAACGACCAAGTTCTAATTCCTCTATTCCTTTAGCAACGCCTTTTTTATAGACTGGCTTAGCCGTGGCTACGATATTGTCAACGATTTCGGTGTTGTATGGTATACCATCGACGAGCTTGTCTATTTCATCGTAGTAAGTTTTTTTATCAAGAATCACCAACCCTTTTTTTTCGCCGAAAAAATCCAGTTGTTTTGCCTCGGCCAAAATCCAACGCAGTTGTTGTTTGAATTTGCGTGCGAGTTTCTTGATGAGCCGGGCTTCTTGCTTAGCCAGATATTTGCCGAAAGGCCGGCGCAATGCCCCGGCCTTGTGTTCTATGTATGCCTTTATGCCTTCAATGTTTAGAGTCTTTATTTTTCCCATAAGAAGCGTAACGATTAGCCAATGCCTCAATTCGATGCAGTGCCTTTTCCGCGCCTTCCTCATCGACGATTGACGGTATGCCGTCATCGTTGTCTATGCCGATGTCATCGAGAGGTCGCGCCCCGAGGCCTCCGAAAATAATCGGAGTCTTTACCAATTCGCCGAATGCGCCTTCCTCGTACGGAACATATCCACGAGCTTCGCGCACCTCGTTGATTGTCAACACGCCAAGTTGCAGGTCAGCTCGTGTCGAGGCTTCGTTCCATTCGCGATTGTCAAACTTGCGGCTTTCAAAGACAAACTTGATGTCGGTAATACCAAGCACAGGAAGTAAAACGCGATTGATCAATTCTTGCACGCTCTCTTGTAATGGTTCGATTGTGCCTTCCCAAAACTTCTTTGTCTGTTCTTCACCGTTCGCGAGGTTTATATCCTCGGTATATCCGAGGATTGATTTCGGGACGCCATAGGCCGCACAAACCTTCTCGGTCGAGAGCTTGCGCAATGCCGAGAATTCCATATCTTTGTTTGTAATCGAGATGGTCTTAATTTCCTTGAGCCCTTTCATTCCGAGCGACTTGTGGCGGTTCTCAGCTCCTTTCAGTTTGTCTTGCAGTTTCTTTACCGCTCGTTCGATTTCCTCATCGGTCATCGCTTCCTCGAAAACATACATCGACGCCGGCTGAGCGTCGTTCATAAATAGGGCGTAGTTGCTCACCATTGCAGCTAAATCGGTGCGTACATCCCAAAGGATAGGCTCCAGTGGGCTAAGACCGAAGACTGGGCTATTCGGGTCTTTTGTCAGGATAAAATGGACGACTTCCTCCGGCTTGAAAGTCACCATGTCCGATCCGAAGGCGTTTTGTATCCAACGCACGAGCGTGCCATATTCATCGGTCACGGCCGTAATCATTCGCGGATCAATGCGTGTCAATCCAAGTGGCTGACCGTTTCCGATGCTTTTGTCGATATGATAATAGGCGTTACCGCCGACATTGGCGTCGGTGATCATCTCTTTTAGCCATTGCCGTATTGTTTGGTTTTTACCAAGTATTTCCTCGGCTTTTTTGACACTGGCCGAGTTTGGGTCTTTTTCAGGATCAGCCACATTTTCCCAATACCAGCCGGCAACCCCGACCGATTGCGTCAGTTCTCGTACTGCGCCATAAACATCACCATGGTTGCGCCAAATGGTAAATAACGAATCAGTAGAAAGTCTGATCTGGCTAACAGGAACCCCGCCGATAAGTGTTGCGGCGATTTCAGATTGTAGCGAGGTGCTACTCGTTTGCGCTCCGCCCCACGCAAGAACGCCTGCTTTGATTGATTGAGCTACTCGGTCAATCAATCCGTATGTTTTGTTTGGCATAGTTATTAGTTGATTTCAAAAACGCCGTATGAAGATTTTGGCATTCTCGCCACTTTGATTGCGATTGCCGAGGCCATTATTGTGTCGTCGTGAAAACCGCTTTTTGCTTCTCGTTTCCCGTCCTCGTTGGTGATAAAAGTAATTAGTTCACCTTTAAGTATAACAGAATTCACTTTGACAGTCCCGTCCTCTATGAGTTCCTGCATTTCATCCAGCATAAGGTCGCGTGTGTGCGAGTTGGTTTCCCAGCCGATTTTTGCCGTCCGTTTTTGTGTTCGTTCGTCAAAGTGCGCCCCCATAAATAGTCTTGTGTATTTGTTTTTGATCCGGTCGATTGTCGTGTGGCCGTGGTTATTTCGTTCGATTGCTATCAGTGCTTCGTTGTAAAGTCGTCCATTATCCGCCAAAACCTGAGCAAATTCGCCAGGTGCTATTGCCGATGATTCATATTCGGCCACTTGCTCGAGCGTAACGGCGTCATAAATCTCGCCCACGCTTGAATCCCCGCCTATGCCTTCCGCCACATCCGCACCTTCTACATAACGCCGGCCGTGTTTCGGGTCTACAAAAATACGCGTACCATTTCGTAAAATCCGAATGGGTTCTTTTGGTTGTATGCGTTTAATAACTTCTGGATCAAAAACGAGCAAGCCAGAAAAAAGAAAAGCATCGTCATCGAATGTCGGGTGTTCTTGATTCATGTATCGCTTCTGGCGCGCACTGGTTTGTCGATGCCAGAATATTTGCTCTGGTGTGAGTATTACTCCGTAAGTTTCAGCCACCCGCACGACCATCTCTTGTTCTTTTGATGTCGGGTAAAAGTCCGACGGAATTGTCAGACGGTTGCTCGGTTTCAAAAACCAAGGAAAAAACTGCGGGTCGAATTCGTTTTTGTGTGCCTTTGAATCCTGCCATAGATCATAAAACCAACCACCCACTCCATTGCCGGTCGTTTCAATTGTTATGTTCGATCCTGTTTCGATGTTCGGAACAGATTCTAAAGAGGCCGCCATGCGTTCCTCGGCATTCGGTATGTGATGTGCTTCCGAGACATGCAGGTTGTTGTTCGTGTTTCCACGGCTTTCCAATCCGACATAAATCATCGAGTTTATATTGTTAAAAACCAGCTCGTTGCGGTTGTCATAACTTGCCGTCGGTTTGTACCAAGTCCGGCCGTTCTGCAGTGCCACCCCTTCTGGCATGTTGTGATAAGCCGTCTGTACGATGTTAAAAATCTTATGCACATCCTTTTCTTTGTGTGCCAAAATACACGAGACGGTGTTCGGGGTGATTAATGTGTCATCTAAATAATAAAGCCCCCAGAAGGTTGTCACGCCTTCCTTGCGGGCTTTCAGGTTGATAATTCTAATGCCACGGTGTTTTTTGGCTTCGGCTAACGAGTAAAGTATCTCTTGCACTGGTCGATTCCTCATGTCCAGCGCCTTGAGCTTTCGATCCTCGGTCTTGATCTTGTAAAGATGCTCCAGTCGCCACCGCTTGTCCCAAAAGGTCGCGGCATCCCTTGGATGCACCTTTCTCAACATATAGCTTTTATTCCTCGACGATCGTTTCGTCGATCTCGATCCCTTCGGCGGCGGCTTCCAAGTCCTCGATCGTCACAACCCCGGCCTGTGCCACGTTGTGCTGTTCGGCAAATTCAGACTTGCGCTTCGCCCTCAGGTAAGCCCAGGCCGTCGATTCGTTTTGTTCGGTAGCCAGTTTTTTTGAAATGATCGCGCGCGAAATGATGACGTTGTTGTCCTTCCATGCGTCCATTAGTTGGAGAAACTCTGGGTGCTTGTGTTCAAAATCATTCAGGGTGTCGAAGGAAATCTCCGCGAATTCGCAGGCTTCCGTCTTATTGCAGCCAAACTTGTAGGCCTGCTCCAGCTTCTTGAGGGTTTCCTCGGTCATCTTGGTCGGGCGTCCCAGGCGGTCGTATGTCGCCTTGCCCTTCTTATCGCCGAAGTCGACCCCCTCTTTTTTTAAGGTTTCAATAAAAAAGGCCAGCAAATCCTTGCGTTCCTTTTTTGTCGTCTTGGGTACTCTTTTTGGTGCTGGCATAGTTTTTTTGGAGGGGCGAGGTCGGAGTTGAACCGCCTTGTGGCTCCGGGAAGGAGCCCGTCTTAACGATAAACGATCGCCCCGTCAGTTAGACCACCCCGTCTGGCAGGTTCAATTCCCTAATCCTTGAAAATGGAATCTCAGGAACCGTTAGCTTTTCCCGATAGGTCTGGTCTATGAAGTAAATATACCGTATTTGGTAGCCTTTGAGAACCTGTGCGCCCAGCTTTTCGATGATCGCCTTCATGCTCGCCGCGCCCCGCGCTTCCTTCACGATGTCGATCCCCATGACCCTTTTAATTCGATCGTAGACGGCGTGGCTTTTTAGTGTGGTGAAGGTGAGCTTGGTAAACGCTTCGTTCATTGCTGGAACATAAACGATGCTAGAGTTTGGCCTAATACCTGTTAAAACAAACCCTGACGCCCGGTAAATCGTCCCGCTCCCGCATTGCGTGGCGTCCGCGAAGCTCACCACCCACTTGATCCTCGGCAGATGTCGGCGGATCAGCTTCATTGTTATTGCCAGCGCCCGGCTTTCCGAGTTTCTTGGAAGCGCCTGAGAAAATGCCATGCGATTCAGCTCCAGGAATTGGTTCCAGCCCGTGTCCTTTACCAGCCCCACGATCTTGCGCTTGTCCAGGGAGCTGCCGTATTGCAGGACGCCTTCCAGCTCGCCTTTCCAAAAGACGCCGAAGTGCAGGCAGGAATTGACCGCTATTTTTCCGCTGTAGTGTTGCTTGCGCACGAATTCGTTCGCGATGCTCGCGTGGATCGTCTTGATCTCCATGTCCTTCGCGCTCTCGCCCTCGGAAAGTCCGGACGGCGCGATGTATTCCTTGGCGCGACCGTTGCGTTCCTTTCCCCTCGTGTTCGGCTCATTGTTTTTTTCTTTTGTCATATTTGCTATATTCCCTTCCCTGCTACGCCTCGCAAAACCTCAATTTTCGGCCATTTTTGCGGAGGGGAAGCGGAGGGGCGGGGGAGTGGTGGGGTTTTTCTACAGGCTTTCGAGATATTGATCACAGAGGAAAAAGAGGGCATTGCCGTTCGCATTCCTGTTGTCGTCCTCATAGCGTTTCAAGTCCTGGGTCTTCCTGATCAGGCGCAGGGTGTCGGTAATGTTCTTGCGCTCACGCACGTTTAGCTTGAAGGCAATCTGCAGGAAGTCCGGGGCTGGCTCGTCGTCGTCCAGCTTCAGCGAGTCGATCACTTCCTGGATTTCCACCTCGTCGAAGCCCGACGCCTCGATGTCCAGGCCTTCCTTCATAAATTCGTCCAGCAGGGCGTTCAGCTTTTCAGCCTCGAAGTTCCCCCTGATCTTGTTCAGCGCCAAGTTGACAATCATCTCGTCGCTTTCGCTTAGGTCGACATAAAATGTTGGCACCTCCTTGATCCCGAGTTGCTCGGCAGCTGTCACGCGCTGGTGGCCTCCCACGATCCGGTTCGTCCGCTTGTTCACGATGATCGGCAGGACGAAGCCGAAGCGCTTGATACTAACCTTCAGTTTTTCCATGGCCTTTTCGGTTATCTTGCGCGGGTTATATTCGGCCTCCAGCTTCCTAAGCTCCGAGACCTTGGTCATTTTGTTTTCCATAGTTTTGGCAAATCTTTATCAGGGCAAAGCCCCAGGTTTCGGCCTCGCTTTTTCCGGTCGGCGACTTGAAGCGCGCCTGCGCCTTTTCCAAGGCCTCGGTCACGCGGTTGTATTGCCTCCTGCTCAGGTTGAAAGTCATCTGGCCTTCCTCGGTTTCGTCGTCGTCCGGGATCTTGGCGAAGGCCACGTCGAAGTCGATGTCGATCGGCCTCATCAGATTTTCGACGTCTTCCTCGCCAAAACCGCTGAGCAGGATGTCCGCGGGAGCTTCCTCAGTGATCTTCTTGACCACCCGCTTGAGCTTCGGGGTGTCGAATTCCCCGCCGTTCTTGTTCAGTGAGAGGTTGAGTAGCTTTTCATACGCGATGTGCAGGTTTACCAGCGACACCTCGGCCTCGGTTATGCCCAGGTCTTGGGCGACTTCCGCCCGTTGGTGTCCGCCCACGATCACGTTCCGTCGGTCGCCACATTTCGGGCATTTGTGGTCGTTGACCACGATCGGCTCCAGGAGGCCGTACTTCGCCAGGTTTTTCGCCAGGGCTTCCCGGCTTTCGGGCGTGATCGTCCTTGGGTTGTAGTCCGCCTTGCGCAGATCCTTGAGTTGTCGTTTTTCGGTTTGCATATTGTCAAAAATAGTAACCGCTTGCACTCCAGCAAGAATGGACGAGACCTTTGGAGTATGGAGGAACCAAAGGTTAAAAAATCGCCCACTCGTGCGGGGGTGTAACCCACTATTCATTGAACGAAGCATTAATTCCAAATCTCGCTTTTAGTTTTTCAGTGTCTTGCTCAAGAAAAAGTTTGATCATATTCGCCATGGTGCTTTCGTGTCTCGGATCGCCGTCGTAAAAATCAGCTATCAATTCCCACCGTGTCCGCCCTGCCTTGTCGGTTCTTAATTCCATTA
>Ga0209416_1000659_pt1 | contig 33095 bp, 33 predicted proteins | sample RifGroF1_FD_184001 | JGI IMG/M metagenome (GOLD analysis project Ga0209416, IMG submission 184001) | Groundwater microbial communities from Rifle, Colorado, USA - Groundwater F1 (SPAdes) (version 2) | ecosystem: Environmental > Aquatic > Deep subsurface > Groundwater | place: Rifle, Colorado...
GTTTCTTGAAATTCCGTCGATGGCTTGATGAGATTATCGAGCTTGAAGGGATTAAAGAGATTGCTTTCGAGGAGGTAGCATCCCACAACGGAACAGCGGCGGCGCATGCTTATGGCGGCTTCATGGCGACGTTGACGGCATACTGCGAAGAAAACAGCATTCCGTATTCCGGAATACCGGTAGGAACGATCAAGAAGCACGCCACCGGCAAAGGGAACTCTGGTAAGCCTGCCATGATGCTGGCGTATTTGAATAAATGGGGAATTTTCCCTCAAGATGACAACGAGTGTGATGCCCGGTGGCTTTTTGATCTGGTGTCGAACAACAACAATTAAAGGAGGAAGTATGAAAACAGAGCAGTATGTCAGATTGGAAAATTTAGGGAAAGGCGCCGTGGAAGAGATGTTTCAGGCAGAATTGGACCGGGCCGTGGCCAACATCAGCGACCCGAACACCAAGGCTGAAACGGCGCGGACAATCACCATAAAAATGAAGATCAAGCCGAACAAGGACCGCAGTTTGTGCGCGGTTGAAATCGGCTGCAATACGGCTCTCGCTCCCGTAAGGCCGTTTGAAACCAGCATCATGGTTGGCATGGACCGCGGCAAAGGAGTTGCCAGCGAGTATTCCCCCGGCAATCAGCTCGGATTGACGGTGGAAAATCAGGATGGAGAAGTAGTTGACGTGAAGACCGGCGTTGTCCTCAAGATGGCAAGAAAATAACAAAAATAATTTTCGTGCCCTGCCACGGAAACAAAACCAGAAAAGGAAAAAATCATGATTGATAAATCGTTTCTTGAAAAAGTCGTAGAGTTGGCCGGTGTTGAGATCGTCACCGTCGGAGAAAAGAAATATTCCACGAGAAACCTGGTACCAGTGCTTGAACCAGCTACCAAGACGTTAAATATCCACACTCTGAGTGGTCTTGTGTCGTGCTTGGAAGAGATTGACGTTGATTCAGCTCTTTGTGCTGTGCATGTCGAGGATTACAACTTTGTGCTCTTAATCTCCAACATTTACGGGCCTCACAGACAACGTGCAACGTATGCCGCAGCAGAGGCATATAAGCTCGACCATCGTTTCGGGCAGTATATGCAGGTGGAGGATTTCATTGTCTACCTGCTCTCCATGTTTGTTCAGGATGACACCACGGCGGACATTATGCGCATTGTTGGCAACATCACCCAGGGAGCGGAGGCGCAATTCGCTGACGACGGCATGACCCAGCGCATTACGGCAAAAGCTGGAGTGGCCAGGGTGGAAATGGTGGACCTGCCTAACCCGGTTATGCTTCGTCCGTTCCGGACTTTCTCTGATATCGAGCAGCCTTCCAGCGCATTCGTGCTCAGGATTAAAGCCGACAAGGAAAGCGGCCCGCGGTGCGCATTGTTTGAGGCGGATGGCGGGGCCTGGAAAAATAAGGCAATAGCGAATATCTCGTCATGGCTGCGCTATAAATTGCCTGTCGCGACAACGATTATCGCCTAAAAAAGACAAGGCCCCTCTTTGCGGGAGTGGCCTTGCACTGCAAAATCATAATCAATAAAAACATTACCAAAAAGGACACAGAATGCAAACAAAAATCGATTTACTGGCCGTCAAGCTTGAGGCCATCAAGGATGCGGAAAACCGGCTGAAGGCGCAGCGCATCGGCCTGGAAAATGATATTGCCGGGATGGTTGCCACCAAGCTTGAGGGCACGGACACAGTGGAGACTGGCCTGTATAAGATCAAGGTCACCAGCAAAATCAACAGGGAGATTGATGTCAAAGAGTGGGCCCTGATCAAGGGCGACATTCCTGACTATCTCTCCCCGGTGGTGATGAAGCCGTCACTGGTCATGAAGAAATACCGGGCCATTGAAGATGCCAACCCGTTGTTGTTCAACCTGATTTCCCGGGCGATTACATCAAAGCCCGCTAAAGCATCCGTGGAGGTGACGCGGATGGACGAGGAGGCGGCATAATGGGACTCGCAGATATCGTAAAAATGCAGGCGGACGTGACCGCGCCGCGCATCCTGCTGCACGGCATCCAGGGAGTCGGCAAGTCCACATTCGCGGCCGGGGCGCCGTCCCCAATTTTCCTGCCCACGGAAGACGGCCTGACCACAATCAATGTCGCGCAGTTCCCGCTGTCCACCAATGTTGACGAGGTGTTCGGCTACATAGAAATGTTGTGGACCGAAGAGCATCAATACAAGACGTTCGTGCTCGATACTGTTGATTGGCTGGAAAAACTGATATGGGACCAGGTGCGTGATGATCTCGGGGTCAAGGCGTTCGGAGACATCGACTACGGCAAGGGCTATGTGCTGGCCCTTGATTACTGGGACAAGCTCATTAGGGGCCTGAACCGGCTGCGCGAACAGTGCGGCATGGCCATCATCCTGCTGGCCCACAATGAGATAAAGACCTACAGGCCACCGGACGTTGAGCCTTATGATCGCTACCAGATCAAGCTGCATAAGAGCGCGGCGGCCAAACTGGAAGAATGGGCCGATGCTGTGCTGTTTGCCAACTTCCGGGTGCTGGTGGACAAAAAGACGAAAAAGGCAACCGGTATGCGGGGAGACCAGGCCCGCATCATCCACACAGCGGACAACCCGGCATGGCGGGCCAAGACCCGTTACAAGATTCCTGACGAGCTGCCGCTTGATATCGCGGTGCTGATGGAAGCAATCGCCAAAAGCAAATAATGTTCAACATCTGTAAACATCTATCAACAAGGAGATACACGAAATGGCTGATTTAACAGGACTTGACTTCAACCCGGACGACATAGAGATCAAGGACCGCGGCACGCTGTTGCCGCCCGGCGGATATGAGATGTGCATCACAAAGTCAGACGTAACAGACAACAAAAAAGCTGATGGCAAGATCCTTGAGTTGCATTGGACCGTTCTGTCCGGTGACCATGTCAATGACATTACCAAGGACTTTATCAATCTGACCAACCCCAGCGAAATGTGCCAGCGCATTGGCCAGGAGACACTGGCCCGCATCTGCAAGGCGGTTGGCCATACCGGTAAATTGACCAACAGCAACATGCTGCACGGGATTCCATGCTGGAACAAAGTCGTCCAGGAGGACAGCAAGACGCTCAAAGACGATGGCACTCCGTTCAAAAACAATCGGATCAAGGATTACCAGCCGATCAGCGCCAAGCCTGCAGGCGGGACATCATCATCAGCCACGACTGGGTCTACTGCCGGCAATGCAGCTCCGGCAACAAAGGCAAAGAGCGCCTGGTAAAATGGCTGACCTCAGCTTTTTATATCAGGCAACCAGCAGTATCAGCGCGGTTGATGCCGATTACGAGGCGCGGAATGTCCCGAGGCTGCATCTCGGGATTTCCTCCATCGGGGCAAAATGTCCGCGTGAACTGTGGTATCGCCATAATGGCGAGGTTGGCCGGCAGCCTGAAGGGCGCGTGTTGCGCCTCTTCAAACTTGGAAATGTGCTGGAGGACCAGGTCATTATTGATCTGCGTTCCGCTGGGTTTTATGTCCACAGCCAGCAGAAGGCCGTGCAGTTCGAGCGCAACGGCCTGCTGCTGAAGGGGTCATGTGACGGAATCATTGAGGGTCTGCTCGAATCCAGCAAGCCGCATCTGCTGGAGATCAAGACAGCCTCGAACAAGCGGTTTACCGAACTGCTCAAGGTCGGCTACGAGAAGTGGGACCAGAAATACAAGTCACAGGTACACGTTTACGCATACGGGCTCAAGCTGGACCGCATCTATGCCGTGGTCTACAACAAGGACACTTCTGAGCTGTATGCGGAGCGGATCAGGCTGGATAAGCAATTTGCCAAGGACATGATCCACCGGGCATTTGATGTGATGGAGGCACGTATTGCCCCGCCGCGCAAATGCCCGAACCAAACATGGTATGAGGCCAAGTGGTGTTCGTTCTGCGAGATATGTTTCGCGGAGCAACCGCAGCCGACTGTTGCGAAAAACAAAATCTTATCGGCCTGGTAATGGCCAAGGAGAATATTATGATCATGATTCTTGTTGCGCTCATATGCGGAGCTATCTCGGCAACTCTGGTGTTGTATCATACCGATGACTTTGAAGGGGCTCATTTTATCGGACTTTTTCTTGCGTCATTAGTAGCCATTTCTTGCGTAGCTTATGCTTTTGCTGGTTGGAGCTGGCTGGCAGCAGGATATAAAGCAGAAATTATCAATCGTGAATACAAGACAAATTATACAAGGGAAGAAATCTTTTATGCCAACGATATCATAGACACGATCCGTGAAATTCAGCGGAAGCGCATTGAAGTCAACGGCAACATATTGCGTGAAGAAAAATAAACCATCTCTGCCAGCTCGCAAGCACAGATCAGGACGGCGACATCGTGTGTGGCGTGGTGCCGATACCGTGCCTGATGTGGGATTGCGAGCGGTGGCGATACCAGAAGGAGAAGGAAATAGGTAGCCATGAAATTAAAGGACAAGAAGTTGAAAAAGATGATTGATGTCTGCGACAAGGACTGCCCGAATCGTCCGTGTTATTGGCCAAGAGCGGACCCAGGCGTATTTAACCAGGGGCAAGGGTATAAGTTCCGCTCCAATAATTGGCTTTGCGGGACTCGTGAATCAAAAGGATGTCCGGATCAGTTGTGCTAACGCCGGGTGATTTATCCAAGGAGAGCAGATATGGAATTATTGCAACAATTAGAGGCATGGCAGAAACAGGCAGAATCTGCGGCACCTGACTCTTCTGCCGATCTTGATGTAGCCAAAAGGCTCATTCTGCACGGAATAGAGGCGCTGGCCGAAATCTCACGATTGCACGAGTGCTTGAAGCAGGCAAACGAGATAATTAAACCTCTCTGTTTAGTTTTGAACCAGCCCCTACCCAAAGGAGAATGAGAATGACAATACCTGAATATGATCAATGTGATTGTGGCATACGTGGTCCGCATGCGAAATGCGACAATCGCTGGGTCAGAATCCGTGAATTAGAGCTTGCGTTAGAGAAGTTAATAAGAATAGCGGATAAGTGCGATGGATGGGAAAGCTTCCCCTCAAAGGCATTAGATGATGCACGGGATGTTCTTTACACCACCTCGCACACTTTACCAAAAGGGAAATGAGCACAGGATCATCGCATGGAACCATTCGCCCTCAGACCATACCAGATTATCGCGCTCGAAGTAATGCATGGCGCATTGCAGGCGCAGGATATCCTGCTATTGCAGGCCGCTACCGGCGCAGGGAAGACCATCATCATCACAAGGATGATCAACCGGTATTTTCACGATCACCAGGGCCGCCGGTTCCTCATCCTGATGCACAAGCGCGAGCTGGTCGAACAATTCATGTCGGCGTTCATCCGGTTCACCAATGTGCCGCCATCAGAAGTCGGCATTGTCTGCTCTGGGATGAATCGCCGGCAGCTTGACCGGCGCGTCACCATCGGCACCATCCAGACATTCGTCAACTGCCTGGATGAGTTCCCAGGGGCTGACCTGGTGGTGGTCGATGAAACGCACCGGGTAGGGCATGCCAGCGAAAGCCAGTACCAGCAGATTCTGGACCGGCTGCGGGAGTATAAGCCGGACCACAAGGTAATTGGGGTCACGGCTACAGCCTACCGGCTGGGACACGGCATGATTTACGGCGACCGCTGCAAGCCTGGCCGGGTGAACTTCTTCCCGGATCTCACGCACAGGATTACCTACCAGGAACTGCGAGACAGCGGATACCTGATGCCGCTGGTAGGGAAAATCGCGGCGCCTGAAACACTGACCGCTGATCTGCTCAATGTGGACGTGAGCGGGGATTACAACCTGACGCAGCTCGGTGGCGTCATGGGCCGGCCGGTATACATCAAGGCAGCTGTTGAGGCATACCGGCAGTATGGCATGCACCATCAGCATGTCTGCGTGTTCGCCTGCACCATAGAGCACTGCGAGGCGTTGGTGGCTGAGTTCCGGGCGGACGGGTTTTCCGCTGTGCCGATTCACTCCAAGCTTTCATCCGTGGAGCGGACGGCCAACCTGGCCGGCTGGCGCGCCGGAAAATATTCCATCGCAGTGTCCGTTAATATTTTGATCGAGGGTTTCGATTTCAAGGCGCTGTCCTGCCTGATATTTTGCCGGCCGACGAAGAGCCCCACCGTTTTCATCCAGGCCATTGGCCGCATTCTCAGGATGGAGGCGGGCAAATCAGAGGCGCTGTTGATAGATCTGACCAACAATGCCGCCTCGTTCGGGTTTGACCTGGACAATCCGCGGTTCACCATCCCGTCCGGCAAGGATGGAGCCGGAGAGGCCCCGACCAAGGTGTGCGGCAACGAGCAGTGTCTGCTGCCGGTGCATGCCGCATTGCGCGTTTGCCCGCACTGCGGCTTTGAATTTCCGCTGGAGACCATTCCAGGCTGTGACGCCGTGGGCGAGATGAAGCATGTCGAGTTCAATGTTCCTGATCCGCCGGAATGGTACGAGGTCGAGAGCATGGAGATCGGCGAGTTCTGCAGCAAAAAAAGCGGGAAGATGATGGGCCGGATTGTGTTCGAGTACGGCGGGCTCTATCGCAAGAAGATCGTCAGCCAGTTTTTTTGTCTGCCTGATCAGTACAGTGGCTATGCCGTGGAGAGGTCGATGCTGACGTGGAGAAAATTTTGCGACGAGCCGTTTCCGCAGACGGTTGACGAGTTCACGTTTCTGCGCGATTTCATCCGGCAGCCGGTTGGCATTCTGCTGGACGAAAACGGCAAGTATGCAGAGATCAAGGATTTTGATTTTACCGGAGAGAAGATGGATGCGATCAGGATAGAGGATGTGCCGACGACGTGCCAGTATGGGGCTGCATTTGATGGGATTCCCATAAGCGATGAGGTGCCGTTTTGAAGGTGCTCGATATTTTCAGCGGCATTGGCGGTTTCTCTCTCGGGCTGACACGGGCCGGAATGAGAACCGTAGCTTTTTGCGAGATCGAAGAATATCCACGGTCTATATTGCGCAAGCACTGGCCTACAGTGCCAATTTTTGAGGATGTGAGGAACCTACATGCGGAAGATTTGCCCGAGGCAGTTGACCTTATTTGCGGGGAGGATACCCGTGCCAGCCGTTCAGTCTTGCCGGGCAGCGGAAAGGCAAGGACGATGACCGCCTCCAGGGTGGCTCGATTAAGGGCTCTTGGAAACGCCGTTGTCCCGCAGATACCGGAGCTGATCGGAAAAATTATCATGGAGATCGAGAAAAGTGAACTGCATAAAGTGCCAGCGCATAACCGCATACGGTCCGCAGCCATTTTGCGGACACTACAACAAGATCATCCCAGGCGCCGGTGAATTCGCGGCCAGGTGCAAGGCATACTGGCCGTTCCCGGAGCTGCGCGACGAACAAATTGAAAATCTACAGGCATTATGGAAGGAGCCGAAAAATAATGGATAATTTCGTTTATTCCGACGACCAGCAAGCGGCGATTGAAAAAATTATCGCTACCAAGGCAAAGGCCGTGGTGCTGAAGGGGCACGCCGGCACCGGCAAGACAGCGGTCATGAAGCAGCTGCTAAACCATTTTGACGATATTGTGCTGACCGCGCCCACCCATAAGGCAGCCAGCGTGCTGGCCAAGGAGACCGGCCACGGTGCCAACACCATCCACAGTGCTCTCGGGCTGGTGTTGTCCAGAAACAAGGACACGCTCGAAATGGAGTTGGTCCAGAAAGAGCACCTGCTGCGGGTTTTCTCCCGTGACGTGCTGGTGGTGGATGAGGCGTCCATGGTTGACGACAAGCTCTATAACCTGATTGCGAGGACAGAGTGCGCCAAAATTATCTTTATCGGCGATCCTGGCCAGCTGCCACCGGTGAAAAGCTACGACTCGCCGGTATTCAGGGCCGGCCTTGAGACATACGAGTTGACCACCAACCATCGCCAGGGCAGCGGCAACCCGATTCTCGATGTGGCCAATGATATCAGGATGGGGACCATAGATTTCAAACGATGGGCCACGCTGCCGAACATCCATGTTGTCAAAAGCGGCGGGGCCGACACCTTGAAAGAATTTTTCATCGAGGCCGGCAACCGGGCCGCCATCGCCTACACCAATGATGCGGTCAACGCAGCCAACAATTTGGCCCGTTCTGCAATCTATGGGCCTGGCCGCAAGGTGTTTGAGCAGGATGACATTATTTTCCTGCGGACACCGGTAGAGCCGCCGCACGGGCCGAAAAATAACGAGGTTGTCAGGATCACTTCGGACCCGGAAGCTTTCGAGTTTCTCGGGTATAGCTCCTGGTGTTTCCAGATCAACGACCAATACCAGATCAATGTCCCGGCTGACGGTGACGTAGAGGCAGCCATCAACAAGGCCAAGGCCAAGCTCAAGAAGAAATTCTACGACGGCGGAGACAAGAAGGCGCGAGGAGAATTCGTGCTGCTGGACGAATCATTTACCTGCGTCTCCTACGGCTACGCATTCACCACCCACAAGAGCCAAGGCTCCACCTTCGACCATATCATTATCTCCATCAGCGACATGGAGCGGATGCCTGAGCCGCGGGAAATCAAAAACCGGCTCCTCTATACCGCAGTCACCCGGGCGCGCGAAAGCGTGACCTTCATCGTGTGACCGGCCCGCCCCCCCATGGAAAACCTCATATCGCAGTTGCAAACCTTCGGTCTTGATGTTTCATCGCCGGTCCTGGACAACACCATCCACCGCGTGCCGTTCCGTGGCTCGAAAGACGTGCGCGGCTGGTATACCGGGGCGGTACTCAATAATAAAATTTACTGCACCTATGGCTCATGGGATGCTCCGGAGAGCCACAAGTACACGACCAACGGCATCGACACCACGGAAGCCAACCGGACATGGGCCATGCTGGCCGAGGTCCACCGGCAGCACAAGGCAGAAGCGCAGCGCAAGGCGGCCAAAAAAGCGGTCAGAATTCTTGCCGCCGCACCGGATTGCCCGGCAGATCACCCATACCTGATCAAGAAGGGTGTCAAGCCGGTGAAAGGCCTGAAGCTCGAAGAGAAGACCGGGGCGATCCTGGTTCCGATGTACGACGCCGACTACGAAATCACCAGCCTGCAGCGCATTTTCCCGGACGGAGAAAAGAAGATGCTGTATGACGGCCGCAAAAAGAAATCGTGCTTCGTCATTAACGGTACGCTTCCCCCGTGCATCTGCGAGGGGCTGGCCACCGGCATCAGCATCAACGAGGCGACCGGGCGCAAGGTGCTGGTGGCCTTCGATGTCGGCAACCTGGAGAACGTGGCCAGGATAGCCGTAGAGAAACATCCTGATCTGATCATATGCGCGGATAATGATCACGCCAAGGAGCGCAATGCCGGGCTCACCCGGGGGAAAGAGATTGCCGCGGAACTCGGAGTTGGCTTGCGGTACCCGGAAGGCATTGCCGGCAGCGACTTCAACGATCTTCACCAGGAGAAAGGCGCGGAGGCGGTAGCGGAAGCGGTCAACAAGGTGGTGCTCAATCTCTATCAGCCCAAGGCGCTATCTGATCCGGCGCCGCCTGAGATTTTTGCCCCGCCAGGCATACTGCAGGACATAGCGGACTATTACAATGCTACCGCCAAGCACCCGCAGCCGCTGTTTGCCGTGACAACGGCGCTGGCCGTGGCTTCCGTGGTGCTGGGCCGTAATTATTGCACCACCGGAGAGAATTACTCCAGCCTCTATTTTCTGTGCGTGGCGAAATCAGCCACCGGTAAGGAACACATCGTCAAGTGCTCTGAAAAAATTCTTGAGTCTGCCGGCCTGGAGTACCTGATCGGTCCCAGGGGGTACACGTCGGAATCAGGGGTAATCGCCGCGCTCATGGATCACCCTCGGCATCTGTGCGTCATTGATGAGTTCGGACGCAAGCTTGAGGAAATGAAAAAGTCTGACAACTCCAACACGGCAACGGCCATGACTCAGCTGATGGAGTTGTTCGGCAGGTTGGAAGGCAGCGCCAAGTCCCGAAGCTTTTCCATTACCTCCAGCGCGGCGGCCAAACTGAAGGATGTGGTCATCAAGCGGCCGGCCATAACCATGGTTGGTATTTCCACGCCGCGCTCGCTCATCGACAATATCACCACCCGCATGTTCCAGGACGGCATGATAAATCGATTCATCCCGGTTATCAGTGACGAGCCGCGCGTCGTGACTGAGATTCCGGAGCGGCAGGAAGTCCCGGAAAACATTAAAGCATGGTGTAATGATTACGGAGCAAGTGTTGATATTTCCGTTGAATTCATCAATCCTCCATTTATCCTACAGACAGACACGGCAACGGCGGCATACCCGGAATACATCGTGCAGTTTTCCGAGGCATCCAAGCAGTTGATCAGAGAGTACAAGGTGGTCTGCAAGGACCGCATGGAAGCCATGCCGGAGGAGATGGACGAAGCACCAGGGCGTCTGGTGGAGATTGCCATCCGCATTTCCATGATCTGCGCCCTGGCCAGGCGAGACAATGAGATTTCAGCCAGCGATATCAACTGGTCCATCAAGTTCGTGGACTGGCACTACCACAGGTTTATGACGCTGACCAAGCGCAACCTGGCCGGTAGCGATTACGAGAGCAACAAGCTTGAGATCCTGCGGGCGCTCAGGAGCCTGGTTGATCCGGCCAGGCCTGGCATTACCATCAGGGATGCCATGCGCACCAAGCCGTTTTCCAAGTTCAAAAAGATCGACCTGGAAGAGATACTCAACTCGCTGATCAATGCGGGTCTGATCTCGCATGTGGATACTCAGAATGGGAAAGGCAGACCAAGAATGGCCTATGTTGCCGTGGAGAGTTAATTATGGAGACTTATGGCGACTTATGACACGATTTATGACAAGCCGTTTTGTAATGATTTCAATGGTTTAGGATTTATGGCATTTATGGCAAGAAAGCAGAGTGTAAAAAATATACTCTCTCTTTATATATAGCGCCATAAGGGAACAGGATTGAGTATTTCAGGGTGGGTGGGTGCCTAACACGTCAAATGTAGCAAAAAAGTGGCTTAACTATATGAAATTATTAAGTTTATTTATGACATAAGTAAAATGTCATAAGTGAATAATAATTACTGAACTGCTCAATATGTACTTAATATAACAAGATTAAAGTGGAAAATACACATATGGTAAAGAATAAAAAAGCTTTGTCATATGTGCAAATAGGAGAATTTTAAAAAATGTCCAGCAAAAGCATCCGACAGGCTATCGCTATTCTCGCCTCAACTCATGGGGCGCTCAAGACCATTAGCGAGCAGTGCGCAGTAGGGCCAGAAATCGCGCAGGAGATTAAAACGGCGCTCGGGCTGGCACACCATGCCATTTGCCATTACCCGTGCTCTCAGGGCAAGGACGATGCCCTGCTGCTGGCAAAGGATGGCCAATGGACTGTGGAGAGAATGCTGAACTGGAAAAAAGAAATTGAGAAGGTGCCTAAAGAGTGGGAATATTTCGTGCTGGTCAGCGTCGCCTACCAGGCAATCGCCGATCTGGTTGGAAAACTCAAAGACCGGCGCAAGATCGCACTCGTTGAGCCGCTGCTCGGTCCCATTGGCCGGATATCAGATTTTTCCGACCCGGCTGGAATAAACTACGATGCGTTCGAGTGCGCGGATGCAACCATGAGGAAACTGTATGAGCAAATCGAATTCAGAGCGTGATCCAAACGGCATCTGCCAACACGATCCTGGAGCGAAGCTGGATGATGGAAAAATTCAGGCCGATCTCCTGGAAGACTTCTCCCTCGCCCTGGCCGCCGTTGCCGAAGTATGCACCTACGGCGCGAAGAAGTATTCCAGGGGTGGATGGCAGCATGTGCCGGAAGGAATCAACCGCTACAATGCGGCCGCCTGGAGGCACAGGCTCAATCGCAGGCATGAGGAGGTGGACAAAGAATCAGGCCTCATGCATGACGCGCATGAGGCCTGGAATGTGTTGGCAAGGTTGGAACTTATTCTGCGGGAGAAGCGGAGGCCTTTGCAGGCCGGCCCGGACCAGGAAGAGATTTGATGAAGTCAACAGAGGAAGGCGGGAATCTCCACCCGGCTGGATATTTCTCAGCGCATATCAAAAAAAAATATAGCTATATCGTTTTTGTCTCAGTATTCCTTTAGCATATGAGCAAAAAAATGGCTGACAACAATGACATGCAGGACAAAAAACAGAAACTCGATGAGTATTTATCTGGTGTTTTTGAGCGTTGCTCGCTCAGTAATCACACCGGCAATGTCAAGCTGGATATGGCGTTTTTTCATGGTAAATTCCAGGCTGCGAAAGCCACTTGGGACGAAAATGTGGTGAAGTGATGGCCGGAAAACGCAAGCTTACAAGAAAACAAGAGTTATTCGTCAAGGAATATTTGATCGATTTGAACGCCACACAGGCGGCGATTCGGGCCGGCTATTCCGTCAAAACTGCTCTGGCCATTGGCAGCGAGAACCTCTCGAAACCTGATATTGCCGCTGCAATCCAGGCCGCAATGGACTTAAGGTCGCTCAGGACCGAGATCACAGCGGACAGAGTGCTGAAAGAGATACAAAAGATCGCTTTTTCCGATATCAGAAATGTTTTCGACAAGGACGGTCGCTTGCTGCCGGTTGGCATGATGCCGCCGGAGGTTACCGCGTCCATATCTTCGATCAAAATCAGTACGAAGTCGTTGCCTGGCGGTGATGCGGTCGATGTCGAGCACATAGCAGAGTTGAAATTTTGGGACAAAAATTCTAGCCTGGAAAAGCTTGGCAAACATTTGAAGTTATTCAATGAAGTTGGAAGTAAGGAAAATCCGTTGACGGTCAATTCCACGCTCACCGATGAGCAGTTAATTGCCATAGCCACAGGGAGAGCATGAGCGCACCGGCCCCAGCACTGACAAGAGAGCAAGCAGCGTCGATCCTACTGGAGCGCAGAAAGGCCAGGAAGGATCTTGTCACGTTTGCCTCACGTGTCCCAGTGCCTGGATGTCCGGCAAGCGAAATAGACGACGACGCAAAGATACCGCTCATTGAAACTGAGCAGGCCGCTCACCACGTATTGATCCTGCGGGCTATGCAGAAGTGCATGGAGACACCGCACGGGCGCCTGATGATATTCGCCCCGCCAGGGAGTGCGAAAAGTACCTATGCCACCGTTGTCGCTCCATCGTGGAAGCTCGGGATAGAGGAAAAGTACAAGATCATCCTAGCCACATACGGCGACGACTTGGCCAGAAAGCACGGAAGACGCACAAGGCAGCTGCTCAAAGAGCCGGAGACAATCGGCATTCTGCAGACCGAGCTTTCCAAGGATTCCAGGGCTACCGATGAATTTGCGTTAACGAATGGCTCTGAGTACATCGCGTGCGGTATTCTCACCGGTGTGACAGGCAACAGGGCAAACGGGATCGTCATTGATGACCCCGTGAAAGGTCGCAAAGAGGCCGATTCTCCGGTCACGCAATCGAGCACTTTATCGGCTTATGAAGACGACCTGCTTACCAGGCTCATTCCTGGTGGGTGGGTGGTTATCATTCAAACCAGATGGAACGAAAACGATCTCAGCGGTAAAATACTCCCGGAGACATGGGCAGGCGAGTCAGGAGACATCCTGTGCAGAGACGGTAATATCTGGACAGTGTTGTGTCTGCAGGCTGAATGCCAAACGAAGACCGACCCGCTTGGCCGGGAAATCGGCGAGATGCTCTGGAAGGAATGGTTCGATGATCGGCATTGGATGCAATTCAGGCTGAACCGCCGGACATGGTCCAGCCTATACCAGCAAGTGCCGTCTCCAGATGACGGTATCCTGTTCCGCAAGGCGGATATGACCAATTATGAAGTGCCGCCGGACAGGATGACAATCATAGGAGCCGCCGATCTCGCAGTCACTCCGGACAGCGGAGACTGGAGCGAGCCTGGCATTTTGGGTCTGGATGATAACGGTTCCGGATTTTTGCTGGATTGGTGGCGCGGGCAGGTTGGCCCTGAAGTGTGGGTGGAAAAAATCATCGACATGATGGAGAAATGGCGGCCATTGTGCTGGTTGATGGAGACCGGGCAAATTCGCCGGGCAACGGAAGGAATGCTGCGCAGGAGAATGTCGGAAAGAAAAGTGAACTGCCGCATTGAATACCTGCCGGCCGTAAACGACAAGGCCACCAATGCTCAGGAGATCATCGCGTTGTCCGGATCTGGGAAATTGTTCTGGCCGGCATACGCAGCTTGGCGAGCAGAACTCCAGAGGCAAGCGCTTGTTTTCCCAGCTGGATCACCTGATGACGGGGTTGATACACTCGGGCTGCTTGGGCGTGGCATTTCCATCGTAGCATCGATTCGACAGGTTTTCCCAGTTGACGAAGAGCTTATCTCAACGCCGCAGATAGAAATTCCTGGCAACTGGAAGCGCCTTGTAGGATGCGGAAAGTTTATGGCTTGGGTCTGGATTGCATACGACGAAACAGCAAAAACTGTCTACATCTACGACGCTCTGAAAATGCGGGAATCATCCATACCTTTGCAGGCGGCTGCGGTTAACTCAAGAGGACAATGGATACCAGTTTCATGGCCGCGAGACGGATACCAGGCAAAAAATGCCAGACACGGAGAACAGCTCGCCCAGCAGTACAGACAGCTAGGTGTAAACATGCGGCCGGAACATGCGCATTTCCAAGAATCTCCAACGGCAGGAGAGCGGAAGGAGTCGATGTACTCCTACGAGGCAACAGTCCAGGAAGTTTTATCCATGATGCAAAGCGGAAGGGTGAAAGTATTTTCTCATCTGCATGACTGGTTCTCCGAATTCATGGCGTTTCACAGGAAGGATGGAAATATCATCAATGAGAATGACGAACTGATGGCCGCGACAATGAACGCCATCATGGATTTACGGCACGCAATCACAGAGCCACGCAAAAACCAAGGGATTGATCACAATGCAAAACGCGACTGGTTTATCGGCTGAGATCGTAAAGCGCAACGACAGCGGCATGTCTCTGGCAACGCTGGAGGATATGCTGTCTGATCTGCGCTACCAGCCGCCCTGGCGTGAAGAGGCCGATGTCTGCGACGATTACTACGATGCCCACCAGCTGAAAACGGATCGCCTGCAGAAGATGGAGGCGCTCGGCATCCCGCCGCTGGTCACCAACCTGATTGCCCCGGTCATCAACTCCCAGCTCGGCATGGAAGCCAAGTCGCGAACCGATTGGCGAGTAACCGAAGAGGACGAAGCCGACGAAGTACCGGAAGATGTGCTGCTCGCTCTCAATGCCAGGCTGAACAAGGTAGAACGTGAATCCCGTGCTGACCGCGCCATCTCGGATGCCTACGCAGCACAGCTGAAGTCCGGTGTCGGTTGGGCAGAGGTTTCCCGTAATTCGGATGTCATGGCCTATCCGTACCGGGTTGTCGACGTGGACCGCAACGAGATGTGGTGGGACTGGAGGGCGAAACAGCCGGACCTGTCCGACGCCCGCTACTTGATTCGCAAGCGCCGCTTTGATCAGGACGTGCTCACCGCCATGATGCCGGAGCATGCGGAGCTGATCAAGTGGGCAGTGACCGACCGTTTCAAGACATGGCAGTGGGAGACACTCGCGCAGCTCAACAACAGCACCGACCTCGCCTATGCCGCCCACCTGGAGCGCGTCACCAACCTGGATGAAAACGAGTGGCGCGACGCGGAACGCAAGCGGGCCACGGTCTTCGAAGTCTGGTACAGGCAGTGGAAGCGCGGGCCGGTCCTCTACCTTCCCAATGGGCGCATTGTCCCGTTTGACCGGCAGAATCCGCGCCATGTGGCCGCTGTTCGACAGGGCATGATTATCCCGCAGCATAAGGTTTTCTCTTCCCTGCGGGTGGCATTTTTCTTGGGCTGTCACAGGCTCTATGACCAGCCGACGCCGTACAAACACCAGCATTTCCCGTATGTGCCGTTCTTTGGCTACCGGGAGTCACGGACCGGCATCAGGTACGGCATGATCCGCAACATGATTTCCCCGCAGAATGTGGTGAACTCGGCTGACGCCAAGATGCATTGGTTGCTCAACGCCAAGCGGATTATTGCGGATTCCGACGCCATTGACATGCAGTACAACACCTGGAAGCAGGTGCAGGAACAGGTAGCGAGCCCGAATGCGGTTGTGCTGCTGGACCCGAATAAGCCGAATGCGCGATTCAAGGTCGAGACAGATTTTCAGCTAAGCGCCCAACAGTTCAGTCGCCGCCAGCAGGCCGCCGCAGATATCGAGGCCGCCGCCGGCGTCTACAAGGCCGCTCTCGGCAAAGAGGGTGCCGCCACATCAGGCGTCGGCATCGACAGCCTGATCGAGCAGTCGAACATCATGATGGCTGAGATCAACGACAATTACTCATTCTCCAGGCGCCAGGTAGGCGAGCTGGTTTTTTCGCTGGTATTCGAAGACATGATCGGCAAGGAGATGAAAATAGCCTTCAAGGAAAAGGGCAAGAAGCGGATTGTCCACTTGAACCGCAAAGCGGTCAACGAGCAAGGCCAAGAGGTTGTCGAAAACGATATCTCAGCGATCAGGACCAAAGTGGCGCTGTCCGACGTGCCGTCCACAGCCTCATTCAAGTCGCAGCAGCTGCGGATTGTCTCCGAGGTGGCCAAGTCGTTGCCGCCGCAGATGCAGGCGCTGCTGGTCCCGGCCATGGTCATGCTGACCGATATGCCTGATAAAGAGGACACGGCGGAAGCCATCCGCAAGCTGGCCGGGATCACCCCGAAGATGACCGACGAAGAGCAGGCCGCAGCCGATGAGGCCAAGGCCAAGGCACAGGAAGTCATCTCGGAGCTGGAGCGACGGACCGCAGAGGCCAATGTCAAGCTGCTGGAGAACAAGGTTGCGCAGCTCGAACAGCAAAACCGTAAGATCGGCGCGGAGCGTCTGGTGAAGATGGTTGAGGCCCTCTACAGCGCGATGCAGGCCGGGCAGATTGTGGCCACCGTGCCGCAAGTCGCTCCGATTGCCGACGAACTCTTGAAAGGAGCTGGATATGATGACCAGGACGGCGGGGATCTTCCGCAGATTGATAATGGTATGCAGGCTCAATCTGGAGATGTTCAGGCTGTTTCTGCGCTGCCGCAGCCGGAATCACCGGTAGAAGGCGCGCAGGCTGGGATTGAGACCATGGAAAATGATGGGGTTTTAAACAGTTCGTCCGGTCCTGACGTACAGGACTTGCAATAATAAACTCGCCCACATAGGGCGCTTCGCCTGCTCGGCGCGAAGAGCAAAGGGGAAAGCGGTATGGATAACATGGATAACATGGAAGTGTTGGCAGATGCGACAATCGAACAGATTGAGGAAATGGCTCTCAAGGCAGAGGCCGGAGCACAGCAGGCCGATAAAACGGCAGCTGACGCCGGTGCTGCCGATGCAGCCGCCGAAGAAAAACAGCAGGCCGTAGATGATGGCGCAGCGGCCGGCGCCGAAGGCGGTGATGGAGCAAAAGCAGGCGATGAGGATGCCGAAGCCGTAGCGATGAAAAGCGGCAAAGGCACGATTCCGTATGCCGTCCTCAAGGAAACCCGCGAAGAGCTGGCCAGAGTAAAGCAAGAGCTGGCACAGTCCAAGAAAGGTACTGTCGATACTGCCGCAGCCGTAACATTGCCGGAAAACCATGCCATACAGGTTGCCGACGTAACCAACGGCCTGCAGGAGCTGGGAGCGAAGTTCGAGGCTGGCGATATTGACTGGGAAGAGTACCAGAGCCAGCTGAATGAGCTGAACACCAGGAAAGAGGCCCTGATCCGCGAAGAGATCAAAGTGCAGGTCTCGCAGCAGATGGTTACCGAGACAGCGTTCTCCTCATGGAAAGACACGGTCAAAGGATTTTTGGCCAACCAGCATGACGGTTTTGACTACCGGGCCGACCCGCAGCTCTTCAATGAGTTGGACACGATGGTCAAGGCGCTCGGCAGCGACCCGGCCAACAACGGCAAGGAACATCAGTGGTTTCTGGACACCGCCCATGCCGTGGTGATGGTCAAGCACGGCGGGGCGAAACAGCAGCCAAGCAAAGCGGCTGATGTCGAGACAGTACAGCAGCAGCAGGGCGCACCGTTCCACACCCTGTCAGACCTTCCCGGTGGAGAAGCCCCCAACAAGGAAGGCATCGAGCAGGTAGCGCAGTTGTCCGGAGAGGCACTGACCAACAGGTTCCTCAATGACCCAAGCCAAATTGATAAGGTTCTGAACTCACTGGCGATGTAAAAGAAGTACAGAAGTACCCGCAGTAAACACATAACGGATTGCTACAGAATCCCCGAGAATCGGGGACTATTTTGAGCCCGGTTTTGTTTCAACAACTCAGCGATGAAGTTGTTGCACAAGACCGGGCTTTTTTTTTGCTCAAAAGGAGACAAAAATGGCTGAAACCAGTATTCCCGCCGGATCGGCGTTGGCAAGGAAAGTATACGGCGCGGCGCTGTTCGCCAAAGTGGTGAACGCACCGACCTTCATGAAAAAATTAACCGGCGCGGCCCCGAAGCAGTCTGATGCCGAAGCCAAACTGAAAGGCCAGACCGTCCCGGACATGCCCATTGTCCGCGTCACCGACCTGGCTAAGTCCGCCGGCGACACCGTCAGCGTGGACTGTTTCGATACCGTCAGCGGCAAGCCGATCATGGGCGATGCCAATGCTGAGGGCAAAGGCGTTGCGCTGTCCAGCTCCAGCCAGGACATCAGTATCAACAACAGCACGTTCGGCGTTGATGCTGGCGGCAAGATGAGCCAGCAGCGCACTGTACATCAGTTGCGCGGTATCGCCATGTCCCAGCTGCTCGGGTATTTCCCGCGGCTGGACACGCAGCGGGCCATTGTCCACCTGGCCGGCGCGCGTGGCGTGCAGACCGGCAAGGACTGGGTGCTGCCGCTGTCCACCGATGCGGATTTTTCCAGCATCATGGTCAACACGGTCAAGGCCCCGACCTATAACCGCCATCTGGTCATCGACAGTACCAGCTTTGTTGAGGGCGGTCTGCAGCTCGGGTCCATCGATTCCACCGATGTGTGGACCCTGGCCCATGTCAACACGCTGTCCACCATCCTGTCGGACCACAACATGGCTCTCCAGCATGTCCGGCTCAACGATGACCCGGCCGCAGACGATGACCCCATTATCGGCGTGCTGTACCTCACCGAAAGGCAGTGGGCGCAGATCAAGACCAGCTCCGCATACCAGACCGCCATGCAGAATGCCTGGTCTCGCAAGAGCGCCGGCACCAAACACCCGCTGTTTTCCGGGGAAACCATCATGTGGGACGGCATCCTGGTTAAAAAGCTGCCGAAATTCGTGGTCAGGTTCCTGCCGTCCAGCAGCACGAATGTTGTGCTGGTTGCAGACCGGTACACCGCAACCGAGACAGCGCAGACCGTTAATGCCTCACTGACCTCCGGTTATGGCGTTGAGCGGGCGCTGCTGCTCGGTGCGCAGGCCCTTGGTTACGCCTTCGGCAAAAACCAGCAGAGCGGCACCGGCTTCAACTGGCTGGAGCGGCTCTACAACTTCGAGCGCAATCTTGAAGTAGCCGGCGAGTCCATGGGCGGCATGGCCAAGCTGCGGTTCAACTTTGACGACGGCGCCGGAAACAGCGAGCCGACCGACAACGGCGTGTTTGCCATCGACTCTGCCGTCAAGCTGTAATTTTTTTTGATTCCATCACCAAATAACCGGGTCGGCAACGGCCCGGATCTTCAATAAGGAGAAGACATGACTACTTATGCAATGACCAACAGGCTGGATTCTTTGTCCAGCAAGGCAAACAGAAGCGTATTCTACGGGATTGCAAGCGTTACGGCGCTTCTTGCCGCCGCTGACACGGTGCGCTGTTGCAAGATCCCCGGCGGAACCAAGGTTGACCGCGTTGTCATCAAAAACGGCGACCTGGATTCCGGCACCACCCTGACCGACATGATCGGCTACGAACACATCGACGGTTCCACCGGAGATGATGCTGACGCGTTTTGCGCGACCGGCGCCACCACCCGCCGGGCTGCGGCTACCACCACCTACGAGATTTTCCCGCCCGTGCTGGTTGCAAAAGATTCGTGGCTGACGCTCACTGCTGTGGATGCCGCAACCGGCCTGGCCGCCACGGTATCCGTGGAAGGGAAAGTGGAAGGCGAGTACGTCGGTATCAAATAAAGCTTGAAGCTCAATTTAAAACGATCACCCGGGTGTTTCGATAATCACCCGGGTGATTATCAGGAGGAAACAAAATGGCTTTAGTCGGTGTGCAGTATGTCGGCAAGAAGAAATCTCACCTTGATCACCTGTATGGCACAAATTTAACCTGGCTGCCTGGCCAGACACACCATATCCAGGAGCCCATCGCCCAGAAGATGGCCAAGCACACGGATGTCTACGCCATCACCTTACCTGTGGCGCACATCGTCCCCGCCGCCGCTGGCATTGAGCCGGAAGAGGTTGCTCCGACAGTTGTGGAAGCGGTTGAAGACGACACATTCGTGCTTGCCCAGCCGGAAGAGGTTGCGCCGCTGCCGTCCATCCCGCTGCCGCCCCTGGACAACATGACCCGTGACGAGCTGATGAGCTTCGCCCAACATCACTATGGAGTAAAGCTGCATCACTCCCTGAAAGAAGAGACGATGCGCCACAGGATCGTCAGCCTGATTAATGAGCGAGGCCGGTAACCATGGCAACCGATATCGCCGACATCGTGAAAAGGGTGCTGGTGAGTGCTCCGGGTTGCCCGCAGCCGGTAGCGGAGGAGTATCTTCTCCTGGCCGCCATCGAGTTCTGCCGCAGATCCAAGGTGTGGACCGCTGTAATGACGGCGGTTGACCTGGAGTCCACGGATTTCCCGTATGCCATTACGCCGGAAGCCGGTGCCAAGGTAAATAAGGTGCTGTCCGTGGTGGTCAACGGCGAATCACCAGGGCTTGACGCCATCAATATCAGGGATGCCGAGTTCACCGCTGATGACTGGCGCACGGAAACAGGCATCCCCCGCTATTTCATCGAAATGCCGAAAGGCACCATCACCACCATTGCCCTGCCGGACACGGCCATGTCGTTTGTGGCCACCGTGGCCTACGAGCCTGATGATGCCGCCACGGACCTTCCGGATGCCCTGGTGGATGACTGGCTGACGCCGATTATCTCAGGGGCCGTCTCCATGCTGTGCTCTATGCCTGGCAAACCATGGTCAAGCGGCGAAATGTTCAATTTGCACTCCAAAAAGTTTGACGCAGGCATCAACGACGCCAAGCGCGATCTGCACCTGCATCATGTGCTGCCGGCGCTGACCACATCGCCATCACCGATTTAAGGGAGGAACCATGGCTGCCACGATCAAGGTAATCGACATCATCCGCCGGGCGGAAAAGATCCTGAGCGACGATAGCGCCGTGCGCTGGAAGCGGCTGGAGCTGCAAGACTGGATCAACGATGCCTACCGAGAAATTGTAGACATCGACATCGAGGCCAATGCGCAGCTTGCCAGCGTATCCCTGGCCACGGGCGCCCACCAGGATCTGACCGATACCGGTTCCATCAACCTGCCTGCCGCCATGGCGGTGCTGGATGTCAAGCGCAACGTGGCCGCGACCTCCAACAAGCGGCCGGTCACCGTCGTTGATGGTGCGGTCATGGATCAGATGGTCCCGGACTGGCGGGCTGCAACGGCATCAATCAGCATTCGGCACTGGATGCCGGACGGCAGGGTGCAAACTGAATTTGATGTCTACCCGCCGGCCGCTACCGGCGCGCAGCTTGAAATCATGTATGCCAGCACCCCGGCCCAGCATGCGCTGACCGAATCTGCCCTTGACCCTGCCGGCGCTGATACCACGGTCATCAGCTTGGACGATTCCTATACCAGCGCCGTGCTGGACTATGTGCTCTACCGGGCGCTGATCCGTGAGTCTGATTCACCCACGGCAAGCAACCTGGCCGCCTTCCATTGGAATACTTTCCGGGCCTCCATGGGCATCATGGACAAGCCGATGAAATTGCCGCGCCCGTCCCAACCGCGCCAGCCGGAGGCAAAGGAATGATCAAGGGAGGGCCGTTCGCCGGCATCGCACCGAAATATGCCACGCACCTGCTGCCGGACAATGCCGCGAAGACGGCGAAAAACTGCGTCATGACATCCGGGGAGCTGCGCCCGCTGAAAGCTCCTTCATTCGCGTGGACCCCGACCAAAGTCGGTACGATCAAAACCATCTGGCGCTACAAGGAACTCTACTGGTTCCATTGGTTGGAAGACGTGAATGTCGTCGCCTCGCCGCTGGCCAATGACGCCTATGAGCGCGTCTACTGGACCGGCGAAGCACAGCCGCGCATGACCACCAATGCCATCGCCACCAGCGGCGGCGAGACAGATTACCCGAACAATTACTATGTCCTGGGGATTCCGGCCCCGGCAGCGGTTGCCACCATCACGCACGGCGACCCGAGCAACGCCAACAACATCCAGTCGCGGGCCTACATCTACACCTACGTGTCGGCCTACGGGGAAGAGGGTCCGCCGTCTCTGACTTCTGACCTGCATGATATCACCGATGGTGATTCCGTGACGGTTGGCCTGCCGAGTACCGGCCCAACCGGCTCCTACAACATCACCCACAAAAACATCTACCGGCTGAACAGCGGCATCTACCAGTTCGTGGCCACGGTCACGGTTGCCACCACCAGCTATGCCGACACCAAGCTGAATTCCGCCCTGGGCAGCGAGATCACTTCCACCGAATACGATCCTCCCCCGGCCGGATTGAAAGGCCTGCTGGCCATGGCCAATGGCAGCCTTGCCGGTTTCTCAGGCAACGAGCTGTGCATGTCGGTCCCGTATCTGCCTCACGCCTGGCCGGCCAGGTATCGCATTCCATTTGTCGGGGCCATCGTCTCTATCGGGGCGTTCGGCAACAGTATCCTGGTGACCACCACACATGACAAGCCTTGCGTGCTATCCGGGGATGACCCGGCCGCCATGTTCAAAGAGCAGTCGGAAGTCGGTCAGGGCTGCATGAGCAAGCGCGGCACCATCGATATGGGGAACTTTGTCGTGTACCCGGCGCCTACCGGCCTGATCGTCGTCGGCACCGGAGCCATGGACCTGATCACCAAGGACGTGGTTGACCCGCGTGACTGGGTTTCTTATGCGCAGCCGTCCACCTTCTTGGGGGCGAAATGGGGCGACAACTACCTCTACTTCAACACGGTAGGCGCCGTCAATGCCGGGTCAATCTTCAACACCAAGACAGGCGACCTATCAACCATGGACCTCTACGCCACGGCGGCCTACACCGACAACGGTACCGGCGACCTTTATCTCGTGGTCTCCGGCGATATCGTCAAGTTCGACGGCGGCGCGGCGCTTACCATGGAGTGGGAGTCAAAGGACTTCATCCTTGGCAAGGAGACGAATTTCGGACGGGCCAAGGTGCGGGCCGCTTCCTTCCCGCTGACGCTCGCCGTCTACGCGGACGGCGCGCTGAAACACACGCAGACCGTGGCGTCTAAAAACCACTTCTCGCTGCCGTCCGGGTTTCTGGCCGACACCTGGGCCTACAAAATCACAGCCGCTGTAGCGGTAAAGTCGGTTTCAATCGGGAATTCCATAGGGGAGCTCTAAAACATGGCTGTCGCCGTTCCTTCTCTTTCAAGCAAAGTTGACCCGGAAGTCAAGCGGGCCATATCCGCCATTGTCTCACAGCTCAACGGCGTGTTAAGCGGCTCCATCCCTGTCGGCCATGCCAACACGGCAGGCAGCACCACTGACACCGGTGACACTGCGTCAGTCATCCCATTTGCAGTCGCTGACCTGCTGGCCACTGGAGCGTTCAATTCCATTATTTTAACCTGGAATCATGGGCAAGATAGCGAGTTCATCGCCGGGTTTGAAATCTGGCGCTGCACGGTCAGCGACTTGGGGCTTGCCGTCAAGGTTGGGTGGACCACGGCCAAGCTCTATGCCGACACCCCGTCCAACACGTCGAGCGCAATCACCTATTATTATTGGGTACGCGCTGTGTCGGTTGACAATGTGTCAGGCCCTTTCACAGGACCAACTTCCGCCAGCACCGCGACCGATCCGACTTATGTGCTGGAAGTGCTGGCCGGGCAGATCTCAGAAAGCGAGCTTGCCACAGCTCTGAACACCAGGATTGACCTGGTTGACACCCCGGTTACCGGGCTGATTGACCAGATGACCGCAACCATTGCCAGCGTGTCGGCTGAAGTCATCAACCGGGCCAATGCTGATGATGCGCTGGACAATGCTCTTGCCCTGCTCAATGCTGCCCGTGGCGAGGAGTTTGATTGCGCGAAAATATGGAACTTTGAAGCAGACGCAGAATCGTGGGCAGGCCTTGGCACCCCAACCGTAACCGGTGGGTGGCTGCGTCCGGCTGATCACGACACAGATCCATACGTTTACTCGCCGGTCGGCGTCGGCCTGAGCAATACCACCTACACCATGGTGAAGGCCAGGGTACGCAAGGTTGGCGCGCCACCATGGCAAGGATACCTGTATTGGCGTAGCTCCGCCGATACTGATTGGTCATCGGCGCGGCGTGCAACAGTTGCAGAGCCTGAATTCGACGCCGATGGCATCACGACGGTGGTATGGCGCGATGTCCCATGGCTCGCAGCCATAGACCGCGTCAGGATTGACTGCTCAAGCGCACAGACAGCCACTGATTATTTCGAGATCGACTGGGTGGCAATCGGTCGCCCTTCTGCGGCAGACTATGCCGCTCTGATCTCCGCCGCCTCCACTGCCAGCGCGACGGCCACAGAGGCCGTGGCGACCGATCTCTCCTTGCTGGCCACAACGGTAGGCACCAACACATCGGCTATTTCCGAGGAAATAACCTCCAGAACCACGGCAGACGATGCCCTGGCCGAACAGATTTTTTTAATGGCGGCCGGCACCGGTGAGCAATTCGACTATGGCGAAATATGGTATTTTGACAGCGGAGTAGACGGCTTCACCGGCAACGGGACACCGACGGAATCAGGTGGGTGGCTGCGTCCTGCCGATCATGCGACAGATCCGTATGTAATATCGCCTGACGGCCTCATTGTCGATAGCGACCAGTACACGCAGGTCAAGGTCAGGATCATGAAGACCGGTTCCCCTGTCTGGCAGGGTACGATCTGGTGGCAGGCAACAGGCGATTCGACATGGGACGCAGCCAGGTCTGTGACCATTGCGGAGCCATCAACATATGACGCCAACGGTATTGCCGTAGCAACCGCTGACATGACATGGACCGGAGTCACCATTGAGCAAATCAGGATTGACCTGTCAAGCGACCAGTCGGCAACCGACTATTTCAAACTTGACTGGGTGGCTATCGGCAGGCCTGCCCCTGGCGCCTCTACCGCGATGGTTTACAACGAGGTCGAGGCGAGGACAACAGCCGTCAGCGCCTTGGCGCAGGACATCTCAGATCTGACGGCCGTGGTGAATGATGCGGAAACAGGGCTGCCTGGCGCATTTGCAGCCGTCTCCAGCGCAGAGACGGCGTTAGCCGGGGTTGATACTGCCTTGTCCGAATCGATCAGCACTGTCTCTGCTGCCGTGTCGGTGCATACGGACACGTTGGGAGTGATGACGATTGAGCGGCTGCTGTCAAAGACAGAGATGCTTTTCTCTGAATCGTTCGACGCCTACGGGGCAACCCCTGATCTTTCCTCACGCTGGACGGTCAACCTGGCCACTTCTACACTCTCCCTGGTAACAGGACTTTCCGGCGTTGGTTATGCTTTGCGGTCCCTGGATGATGTTGGGGGGCTTGGAATCTCCATCGACAAAACTATCACAGCCACACCGTGTGTAATTTTCACCTGCCGGTTCAAATATCAGAGCATCGGCGGGACATTATCGGCTTTTTACTCGGGTATCCCGCTCCTCTCCGGAGATCTTGGCACCACCTTCACCCTGGCTGTTACGGCTGGGGCGCTGAAGTACCGCGATTCAGTAGGTGCCGACATCACAATTGCATCGTGCGCTGTGAATGTGGTGCATGATCTGATGCTGCAGGTAAACTGCCTGGCCGGTGAGGCCACGGTGGTGATGGACGGCGATATCTACGGGCCGTATCCGCTGATGGTATCCTCCACAGTTCTCAACTTGGTGCGGATACGGTCTTACCTGTCGAACCAGGAAGACTACATTTTGGATGATGTGGCAATCTACGCAGGCAATATCTCCATTGCAGACCTGGTTGCCACGGCGCAGTCAACGGCGAATACGGCGGTAACCGCTTCTACCGCGGCCAATTTGGCCCTAAACGACATCGCCGACGAGGACATGCTTACCCCGGGAGAGAAGCCGCCGATTATTCAGCAACACGCTGTGTTCGTCGCCGAGCAATCCGGTATCGATGTGCAGGCAACAGCATTCGGGATCACTACTGAAAAAACAGCCTATGATAACGCCATGGCTGCTCTTGTGGCCTATCTGGCCACGCTGACCACTACTGTCTTATGGTCAGATACCAGCGGCAATACCACGATTGTCAGAGCAACATTCCTGGCCGCCTTCACCGCAGTTTACACTACACGGCAGGCCTTGCTTGATGCCATCAACGCCAAGGCCAAAGTACTGGCTGACGCGGCGCAGGCAACCGGGGACACTGCCCAGCTTACAGCAGACGGGAAGAACACCGTGTTCGTGCAGGTGGATGTCCCGACGGCAAACAAGGTCAATGACCAATGGATTGACCTTGGCTCTAACAATCTTGTCATGCACTCAGACGCCATTGATAACCCTTACTGGGTTATCCCTGCCGGGGCGACGATTGTGGCTGATGCCACGACGAATTATGCAGGAGAGATAACGGCAGACAAGTTGCAGGAGACAGTTATTGATGCATACCATTATGCATCCAATCCGGTATTTGCATACACCGCAGGAAAGTTCTATTTGCATTCAGTCGATGTGCAGGCAGCAGGCCGTAACTTTGTGCGTCTTGCCTTGGTATCAACTGCCTTTGGCACCATTCGCCGGGTAAGCTTCAACCTGACAACCGGTGTGGCAGGCAGTGTCACCAACAGCCCTGAATTCTACACCAGCAGAGATCTTGGTAACGGCTGGTGGCGAGTCTGTGTCGGCCATACTGCGTCTTCCACCGCCTCCACCCATGGTGCCCTGATCTACACTGAAATTACCATTGGTAACGCCAGTTATCTGGGTGACGGGGCAAGCGGCGTCCACCTGGCCAGGACTGTGGTGGCTGAACTGGATTCCTTAGCAGATGCCGAGGATCATTGGCAGGCCCAGTACATCCCTACCACGACAGCACCGGTTGACAATATAGGTTACAACCGGCTGCACCGGTGGACAGGAACGGCATGGGAATCAATTCAGGACACGGCAATCCTGCAGGCGCAGTTTGCCGCAGAGGCCGCGCAGGCGGCAGCCGATGCCGCCCAGGACGATGCTGACGCAGCCCATGCAGTTCTATTAGAGATCGCCAGCGATTCACTGCTGACCCCTGTGGAAAAGCCGCCTGTTATCCAGCGCCGCGATGTCCTGGTAGCCGAGCAATCCGGCATTGATGCCCAGGCTACTGCCTACGGGATCACCACGGAGAAAACAGCCTACGACAACGCTTTATCGGCATTGGTGGCATACCTTGCCACACTGACCACGCCTGTCTTATGGTCAGATACGACCGGCAACACCACGATTGTGCGGGATACCTTCCTGGCTGCATTCACCACGGTGGACGCGGCCAGGCAGGCCTTGCTGAATAAAATCTATGCTGCCGCCAAAGTGCTGGCCGACACGGCGCAGTCAGCAGCCGATGGAGCCCAGGGCACAGCGGACACGGCCATCATCAACGCCGCCACGGCGCAGACAACGGCTGAGGCCGCTGCAGATGCAGCAGGAGCGGCTGCATCAGCGATTACCCTGCTGGACGCCCAGGTCAATAACGCGACAACCGGCTTGCCTGTGACCAGGGCAACATTGCTGGCTGAACAGGTCACCAGGGCTGCCGACGATGGTGCGATTGCCTATGATCTCGGGATTGTGCAGACCACGGTAGGCGGACATACAGCCAGCATCGCCGAACAGGCGACCAGTATTGACGGGCTGAACCTGCAATACACGGTCAAACTGGATAATAACGGGTTTATGGCCGGATTCGGCGTGGCGTCATCAGCTGTAGACGGAGTACCGTTTTCCGAGTTCTACGCCATGGCGGACCGGTTTGCCATCATCAACCCGCCGGTGGCACCGAAGGTGATTACCAGCCTGACGCGCACCGATACAACGGCGACCGCTGTGTGTTCCGGACACGGGTTCCTGACTGGTGAAATGCGGTTGATCGCCGGGGCCGCCCAGGGCGAATACAACGGCGTGCAATCGGTAACGGTGCTGGACCCCAACACCTTCACCTACCCTGTGGCAATTACCGCGGCAACCCCGGCCACCGTGGCGGAAGGCTTGACCAATATCGTTGCCGGCGAATCACCGGCGAAGATCCCTTTTATCGTGCAGGGCGGCGTGGTCTACATGGACGTGGCCATGATTGCCGACGCCACCATCACCGATGCCAAGATAGCGGCACTGGCGGCGGACAAGATCACGACCGGCTATCTGGCGGCGGCAAGGATCGCGGCCGGGTCCATTGCGGCAACGCATATCGGCACCAACGAAATCATCGCTTATGCGGCCAACATCAAGAACGCCGTAATCACCGGGGCGAAGATTGCCCTTGCGACTATTGCCAATGCCAATATGGGCATCGCTTCAATTGGCGAGGCAAATATTATCAATGCCAATGTTTCGACGCTGAAAATTGCCGGGAATGCGGTCACAATTCCGGTGTCGGCTTATACTGTGGCGGAAATCACCATAATAGGAAGTAGTTTCCAGACAATTCAAACTGCTGCCATAACTACAGGCGTGTCTGGCACTCCAGTGCATATCAATGCTTCATTTTCGTCAGAGACCAGTTCTTTTGGTACGTGTTATTTTGAAATTAGCGTCTATCGAGACAGTACGTTGATATTTTCTGCGGTTATAAAGATAGCATACGACGAATTTACGGGCTATACGGGGCGCGATATACACGCATTTTCATTACAAGATACCCCATCTATATCAACTGCTACATATACATTGAAAGCTAAGTTAGTTGAACCATTTACATCAATAAACGCTATTTTATCATCACGTTCATTACTGCTACTTGCTTGCAAGAGGTAAATATAAAGATGAGATCCAATATCTACAACTCAACCACAGGGGAAATCATCAGGACTGTCTACTGCCCTGATGATCAAATAGAATCGCAGTGCGGAGCTGGTGAAGCATATATCGAGAGCGATATCGGCAATGATTCCACCAGTTATATCAACAATGGCGCAGTCACTGATAAGCCTGTGCAATTATCAATAATCGATAAGACATCCGCCGCAGTCGATGAAGCTGTGACGATCAGTCTGGTACCGGAACACGCCTTTGTGTCGGTCGAGTCATTGCAGCAAGAGGTGACCGGCGGCAGTTGTGAACTGAAGTTTGACACGCCTGGCGAGTACCAAATAACCGTGACCTGCTTCCCCTATCTGGACAAAACTTTCACAGTGGTGATTGCATGACAGTAAAAATTAAGGTCGTAGCAAGCGAGGCAAAAAAGGCCAAAGTTGTCATTGAGAAAAACCCGATAGAAAAGGTGTTGGGACGCATGACCATTGCCGAGGTTGCGGACCATATCGACAAAAACGTCAACGATATTGCCGCGATCAAGAGTTTACTTAAATGGCTGGTAATAGGTTTTTTATTGATGCGTCGGAAACCATGAGCATATTTGATTTTGTCTCAGTATCCATAAGACATTATTCAGGAGGATATCATTGCACCCCATGACTTTTGACGAAATCACCCGCAGGCTGGCGGAATACGACCGTGAAGCCGGGATGTTCATCGACCAGATCCTGCAGACAGCAGCCCTATGGGATGACCTGATTGACCGCGACAAGCCGGTAGCGGACGGCAGCATCAACAAGGCATTCGAGATCATGCTGATCAACCTGCCGCGCAACAAATTCTACACGGCGCACTTCAACGAGCTGAACCCCGTGCTGATTGTCTCCATCCAGAATTGGCACATGGCCAACCACATTGAGCGGGAAATGCGGCAGGAACTCTTCGGTATTTCTTTCATCATCCGTTCCACCTATGTGGACTTGATCACCTTGACGGCCTTCATTCTCGGAGGGCACACACTCGCGCAGGAGCTTGGCATGGCGGCACGTCTGTTTGTCCACGACGAAGGAATGCACGGCTATGTCCAGGACTTGGCACAAGAGAAACTAAACAGGGAGGGCGTTTGATATGGGATGCGGCGGCGGCAGCGACAGCGGCGACAACGAGGTCAAAGAAACCTCTTACGAGATCGAGCTTTCCAAGATCACCAATGAAGAGTGGAACCGGTTCAAGGGCACATACCAGCCATTGTTTGACAAGCTGTCCGAGGATATTTCCAGCATCGGCAAGGCGGAGAAGAATACCGTGGCCGGGTTGGTCAATGCCGGAGTTACCAAGACATACGGTGACGCAGAGCAGGCAGCGACCAAGAACATTGTTGCCCGCGGTCTGGACCCTTCCAGCGGCGCGATAACCATGGGCGATATCGGCAGAGAGAAATCAGAAGCTGTCTCGGCCGGCATGGTGAAAGGGCAGTCAAAGGTTGACGACCTGAAAGTTGCCGGGACGCAGAACCTGGTCAACATGGCGCGTGGCGATGCCGGGGAAGCCATGCAAGGCATCAGCAGTCTGGCAGGTGACCAAGTCCAGGACGCCAATCAGAAGGCCATCGCCAACCAGCAGGCCCGCAACGATAACATTGAAACAGCGTCATCTGTGGCCGGCATGGGCATTGCCTACGGGGCCGATAACGATTGGTTCAAAAAACCAGCAACAGGCAAGAGCGGGGTATGGGTATAAACCATGGGACAGGCAGCGGACAGATATGCGGCAATCAGCAGGGACCAGTGGGAGAATTACAAACAGTTCGGGTACCCGCTGGAAAATAGCTTGATCGACATGATCGGCAACCAGACTCTGCTGAATGAGAATCTCGCCGCCGCTTCCGGTTTGGCGCAGACATCCGGCAGCGTCGCGGCATCAGAAGCAAAACGCGGCTTGCAGGCATACGGAATCAACCAGACGCAGGCGCAGACAACGACCAACACCAGGCTGAACAATTTGCAGACCACGGCGAATATGGCCAGCGCCAGGGATACCGTGCGCAGCGACACCCTGGACCGAGACCGGCAGATTCTTATCGGCGGCGCACCGAATGACGGACTGACGGACATTTAAGGAGACATGACATGGGCGGATTGATCGGCACCGGAAACAGTATGAAGTCTGATGCGCTGGCCGGTATGCGGCGTATCAGCGACCTTGAGCAATCCCGAGAAAACACGGAAGAGGCGCTTGACCAGCAGGACGCGGCTGACAGAAAAAGCAATCAGATGACCATGACATCAATGGGAGCCATGGCGGGCGCCATGTACGGGGCAAAAGCTGGATCTGTAGGCGGACCTTGGGGCGCGGTGATTGGCGGCGCCATCGGTTTCCTCGCAGGCAGCATTTTTTAAGGAGAAGATCATGGCAGATATGGCAGGCGCTTTGATGCGCGGATACAGCTTCGTTAACAACATCCAGCAGCAAAAAAAGAACAACGAGCGGCTGGACTACTTGCAGGCGCGGCAGGGGATTCTTGATCAGCGCGCTGACGAGGAGTACGAAAAAAAGAAATCAGAGGATGAAGGATTCCGCAGCAAGATTGTAGACTGGATAAAATCCAAGGCTGCGGCGGGAGATCCGGCATGGAAACAGGTGGCTGACAATCCAGCGGCGACCGAAAAAATGGGCACGTTGGCTGAAGATCCGTTGTCTGCCGCCAAAGCGGTCAACCAGTGGTACCAAGTCAAAGACCACCTGGACAGCGGCAAGTTGCCGAACAGCCAGCTTACTCTTGATTTTCTCAATAATCCGAATGTGGCCGGCCGCGATCTGTCGCGCCGCTTCGCCGCCAATAAGCTGGAAGGCGCGCTTTCCGCCGTTTATCCTTCCCCTGACCGGAAGGGCCTCTTCTTCGAGGCTACGCTGACCGGGCCGGACGGCAAACAGTATGTGGCGCCATTGACCAAAGGCCGCACGAGGGCCGGTGTCCCCGGCAGCGAGAAAGATGAAGTAGAGTCGTATCCCATAGGCAAGCTGCTTGATTTCGGGCAGGGGGCGTTTGAGGGGAACATGGGGGCGCTGGTCGCAATTGCCGAAAATGGCGGGGTGAAAGGAGCCGAGTTCGTCGCTAAATTTCTCATGGAAAAAGACAATGCCCGCCGGGAGATGCTGATTAAGGAATATGAATATCAGCGGGAGAAGGGCGACAAAGACGCCACCCGGAAAGAGGATCGGCAGTGGGCCACGGAAGACGCCGACACCAAACACCGTTACGCCATGGCAGAGAAGACGCCGCCTGGCTACGACCTGGTGAAGGGAGAAGACGGCGAGATCTACACCATGAACAAAGCCACCGGCGACGTGAAGCCTTATGGCGGTGTCCCGGCAGCCGGCGGGCTCAAGGGCTACGTTACCACCAGCGGCGGCCAGGTGTTCAAGAACAAGGAGGCCAAGGAGCTGTTCAAGAGCCTGCCTGGCGTCTTTCTCGCCAAGGCAAGTGCCGGGGACGCGCTCATGACCTTGTTCAATCAGTCAGGGGACAATCCGGACGCCATGCCGATGGAGACGAAAAAGAGTATTGTCGCCGCGGCGGAAGAGGTGGCGGCGAATCCGAACGCCACGGAGCGTGAAAGGTCCATGGCCAAGCTGTGGCTTGACATCGGCGAGGGGCTCAAGGTGTTCCCCAAGGCGCAAGCAGGCGCGGGGCAACCGCCTCCCGCTGACGGTCAGCAGCCACCGCCAAAACGAAGGGCTCTTGCAGAGTTTGACAAAACCCCAGGTGGTACTGCCGGACCAGCAGCAGGCCTGCAGACGGCTCCGGCGCATGCCGCCGTTGCTTCACCGGCACCACCAGCCAAGGGCGGCATTGCCCGCGCCGTGGGCCGCACTCTTGCCGGGCCTGGCGGGCCGCAGTCTGATTCCATGGGGCTCAGGACGGTTGCCC
>Ga0209416_1000660_pt1 | contig 33018 bp, 47 predicted proteins | sample RifGroF1_FD_184001 | JGI IMG/M metagenome (GOLD analysis project Ga0209416, IMG submission 184001) | Groundwater microbial communities from Rifle, Colorado, USA - Groundwater F1 (SPAdes) (version 2) | ecosystem: Environmental > Aquatic > Deep subsurface > Groundwater | place: Rifle, Colorado...
CTAACCTTCGGAGCAGAAAAGAGGCCAGATTTCAAGCAAATATGAGGCGCTGGGTGGTGCGTGGTAATACGCGCTGTGGTGGATAATAGAATCAGTCCTGCGTGGGTTAGGTTAGTCCTATGCTGTGATTGTGGGCAAAGGCAGTCCTATACCAGCAACTTATCAGGATGATGGGTTGATACCTTATAACCGCTGAAGCTTGTTTGGCGAAGGAATGAATTAGCAAGGAAAGCAGCTATCCAGTTCAGGATAGCGGGAATGACGAGCGTTTGAAATGAGTGAGGCAAATAGGCTGCAAGCGTGATGTTCGATTACTGAAAATAACGACCTGACTTTTTTTTGCGTCAGCGTGCAGCGGAAATCCTTTTTTTTAAAAGATTGTAGCTAAGCTAGCGCCCGGACGCCCAACCGAAAAAATTATAGTCTTGGGCTTACAAAGGTGGAACTTCCTGAGCGATACAGAATCTCACCATACTTAGTCCAGATGCGTTTATCGACAGCATCACCAAAGTGTGTGGCTTCTTCGGGCATGATGGTATCCTTACGCTCTGATGATTTGTCCTTATCAAACTTGCCATCCTTCTCGATGACCCGGGTATTGTTCATTGATATGATGGTGAACTTACAGTTACGGCCATTGATGATGACCTTTGGATAGCGTGGATCGTTTCCTTTTAAGATGTTCGACCAAAGTAGATACTTGTCATGTTGTGGTGGCTCCATGCCCTTGTGTACTCTGGCTGTTACTCTCCATCCACGTTTCTCCAGTCGTTCAATGGCTTGCTCGTTGTATGGCTTTGAGTTCTTCACGTTAGGCTGACGATGATCACCGTAACGATCACGGAAGTATGACAGATCACGGCATGGATGTTCTTTGTAGTAATCGCAGAACATGTCAACCAGGTCATCAACAGGTACGCTCTTGGCATCTTGGGGTTTGATATGGAATTCGTTGATCACACAATCGACTGGCTCTACCATCTTAGTGGCAAAGTTGTAGTTACGCTCCTGACCAATACTAAATAGATTGATCTTTGCTCCCCAGTCGGGAACTATCTCCAGCGGACGGTTAGGATCGCAGTCCAGATCAAAACGGCAATCAGGAGTTGAGAGCTGATCAGCATCCCAATTGCTGTTCTCGGCAACTCCACGAATAAAATCATCATTGTATGCATCGTAATAGATGTGACGTTGCGAATCGAGCGGATAATAACAGTCTTCAACTTTATCGATAATCCAGTTCAGTATCTCGATCATGAAGGTAAGCAGGCTCTGTTTTTTGTATTCCCTGATGATATACGACATGCCCAGGTTCTGGACATTATCGAAAGCATTAGCCAAGGTAAATAGTAATCCATCTTTCGAAACAAATGGGGAAATCTGCTTTTTTAGCCTGACGGTTTCGTTCCAGATATCCTTAAATAGTCTTTTATCTTCGGCAATGGCGGCATCTATAACCTGCAGCTGGAGTTTTACGACCCGGTTCCAGATGTCGAAAATAGGAATTCCGGCTTCAGCCATGTAATAATCGCCATAACGGAGCAGCCACATTTGATCGCGGGTATAAGGCATTGAGGAAACGTACCTGAAGCCGTGGTGCTGTTTGATGCGTTTGGGCGCTTTAAATCCAAAATGTTCCTCGTTCCCACGGTTAGCCGGTGAAACTTCTTCATCGTAACGTTCTTTATTCAGGGTAAGGGCTTCATCAACGATTTCACGGTCGAGATTGGGACCGCGACTGGATCCGGAGCGTTCTTGCGATAACATCATGAACCCGGTACCATTTGAAAATGAAATAAAATTATCAAAGCCCTGCTTAGTAATTTTTTCGAAAGGTTCGGCAAAACCAAGCTTTTTATCGGGACGTCCTCCAATCCTGAAATCCTTATCTTTCTCGTATCCTAGCTTTTCAAGGAATTTCAAGGTAGATGGCAAAGTCCTGGTATAAATCTGACCATAAGTACGACCGGTTATCGATGAAATTGACCGCGGCATGTTACGCACTATCTGGTTAATTTCCCATCCGATTTTGTACGATTTACCGGTACCACGGCCTTCGATATCAACTTCGTTTTTAGCATCGTTGATGACCGATAACTGTTGTGGAGCGTTTAATTCAATGATTTTAGTTATCATGTGCTCATTATTTCTTCGGCATCGGCTTCGGTGATTTCATTACCGCCGTAAATGGCCCGGTTTAGTTCGCGAAGGGCAGCTTCGGGTAAATCCTTCAGATTATTGATATTAAGCTTAAATTGCCGGTTATCGTTCTGTATCAGGATATAGAACTGGTGTTTTTCGTTACGTTCGTTATCCGGAAGATCGGTCGGCTTTTCGCCAATGATTTTAATCAGGTTGGCATGTTCCATTGCAATTACACGCCGATCTTTATCCGATTCACCATTCCGGCACTTGCGGATATTTTCCACAATGTCGTTCAGCAACCAGGTGCGCCACAAATCGTAATCGAATGTATGAAGCGTGTTGAATAAACGGACAGCCATGCGAAGATCTTCGTAGGCCTGGGCGCGGCTGATATGTGGATATTTCTGTTGATGCAAGCCAACCGCATGTTTTTGAACCGGGTTTTTATCGAGCACTTTCGATGCCGATATCACCCGATCAAGCATTTCCTTCTTTTCTTCGGGAAGAGGCGAATTGTCAGGATCAATCATGTGAGCCTTTATCAATTCGTAATTGGTTTCTTCTAATGCGGTGCGGCTCATATTTTGCTCTCCCTTTTATAATTCAACATCATTTGCTGGCTTGGACTGGATCCGTTCAATGCCGATTGCTTAATTGCTTTGCGTAAAGTAATTTCAGCTTCGAGCCAACCCTTAAAGTATGCCGCTGCCCTGAAATGCCTTGTATCTTTGTTTTCGATAACGGCCATAAACTTTTCGGTTTCTTCTTCGGTTAACTCCAGATTAATGGCAATTAACTCAGGTGGAAAAAACAGTCCTGCCATTTCCTCCACTATGCTAAGTTGTTCCTCGCTCAAATTCATTTTCAAGTACTTTTAAATCAAATTCAAAAACTTCCTGATCGGTAAAAATCGTACCCCGTTCCAGTTTGGGGTTATCGGTCGCATTTTGGCTAGTAGTGATACAAATCTTCCAGTTTTCGTTCCAAATCAGGGCAACCTTGGCATGAACAGAGGTGCATTTGTACGGAAAGCTCTCCATTAACATCTGGAAAGGTTTCGGGCTCATGCTTCGTACCCGGTTATCGATGATCACACGAAATGAAAGCAGCTCCTGACGCTCCAACCGGTTCCGCAGCTGCTCAATGCTTTTCTGGCTAAAGCTGTACGAGGTCATCATCGCATGAGCCGGACCCGTTTGTTTTAGAATGTACATCATCAGGCGCACCAGGTTAAAGTTTCCCCAACTGTAGAAGTGAGTAGTTTTGCCATTTTCGAGCTGCCCAATGGCTTTGGTCAGGCTTCGGTCAATATCCGAAACAAAAACAGGTAAGCTATTCATCGTTACTAACCCAACCGGATCGGGTTTAGCTCCTGGCGGCGGATAAGTGGTATTATCCTGAAGGGGCCTATAAACTCCACTGTCTTCACGAGCTGGACATGGCGGTGGATTTTTAAAGACAGGCAGTCCTGGATCTGATTTGAATGGATTAATGAGCATGATTATTTTTTAAATGCTTAATAAATAGTTCTATCTCAGTTTTAAGTAATTCCATTTTTTCGATAAAATCTTCAATGGTTTCAGTGTTCTTAATTAATTTAATCGTTTTACTGCAATCTGATATTGCCAAAAAAGTAGTTCTTTCAGTCCCATCGCTATATTTCACTTCTCCATCAAAAGCGGCAACACTTCCAAGCGACGGATAAGTTTCTTTATTTAGCCAAGTTCTTTTATTGTATGGCTTGGCGTGGATGGGCTTATTCATATCAATTCTATTTAAAGAAACAGTCAAAAAATCCGCCGGTGTATAATAAAAACAGAATAAATCCCCACTTTAACACATAGTTCATGGTGTCAAAATTTGTGTCTTTTGATTCACCTTCATAAATAATAGAAGTAACTAATCCAATCATCACAATCACCAATAATACAATTTGTGTCCACATGGCTTATATTTTTAGCAGTTTATAATCAATCTCTTCAATCATTTTTAACCGGGCTTTAATCCGGTTTTCGAGTTTCATCCGTTTAGGTCCATTTGGCATTGGTTTTTTAATTGTGCCCTGCTTTTCGCTCTGGTAGTCCAACAGGCTTTGGTCTTTCGTATTGGCGCTCTGCTGATTCTTTTTCATCTTTCGGAGCTGTTCCGCATCATCGGGTAATTCGGTTTTGGCTTTTTCTTTCGGCGTTGGCCATATTTCCGACTCTTCAGGAACAAATCCGGTGCTTTTATACACTTTCTGAATATCGTAAAGCAACTGGAGCCTATCCGATAACGATTTAACGATGCCAAAAAGCTGCTCGCGTTTTGTTTTTAATGCCTGGCTGTTGCCTTCGGGCATTTCAGTCATAATGCGGTGTGTTTTGCTTCGTTCCTGAAACGTTTCGGCATATTCGGCGATCACCCGGCGAATAATAGCAGGGTATTCCTCGATACGTTTCACATCAATAGTTTCTGGCATGGCATCGACTGCTTCGCGCTCAGCCACCGATGCTTTGCTAATCAGCGCTCCTGCTCCCTGAGCAGCGAAGCGTGTCAAAGGGAGCATATCTTTCACCACTACGATTTTCTTTTCAACCAGCAACTGCCCGTACTCCAGTCCAACCGATTTACATAGTTCTGCAATAATTTTGGTCGAATAGCGCAACTTGTGACCAGGGAAATCACGCCTTAACATTACGTTTCGTCCGTATGCGTTATAAAGCGCCACACCTGCCTCGTAATCGCAGCCGTCGGCAATCCATTGTAACACTTCCTGTTTAATTTCCTCTGAGTTCATTGTATATCATTTCAAATTTGAATTCCAGTTTGCGCTTCAGTCCTGGTGTTTCGCCCTGTTCAAATAATTTAAGCATGTTTACTCCATGCAGGTATTTTCTGAACATTCCAACTCCTTTCTTATAATCGCGGTCACCTTCCAACCAACTACATATCTCCACCGTGCGGTCCTCAATTTCCGAAGCTTCAAAATCTGACTGTTCCGGAAAGTTTTTCCACAAAAAATAAATGAGCGAACGGTTTAATCCCTGATCGTTATACCCTAAGAATTGAGCGTTTTCCATTTTATTGACCAAATCGGCATATTTGTAATTTTTATAAATCGTCTTTTTCTGATTGCATAGGTGTTCGGCCTGTAGTTTCATTACGTTACCATAAATACTCCTGAAGGTCAGCCCAATTCCTTCGGCATAATCGTATTGTTGCATCACCATTCTGAAATCATTTTTATTCATCAGCATAGGAGCATGGTAATCGTATTGCAAGGTTGTTTCACCCCGTTCGAGTAAAGTTTCGAATGTTCGGCGAAGGCGGTGACGATAAAACTGAGCTTTCCAGAACGGTTCGGGCCTATCCTTCATATCGCCTTTGTGCATCCACGGTATTTCTGCTGCCACCACTGGTTGCATAATGATGAAATCGTCGTTCATAAACAGAAAATTATCCGATAACTCCGGAATATTACAGACATGAAGCAGTTTATGAATCATGTTCCCATCGGCATTAATTGCCGGATCAAAAATGTCTTTAGCCTTAATATGGATGATGTTTTGAAGAAATTTTGGACATTCGCCAACTACATAAATAGTACGAACACCCATCAGGTTTTTCTGAACACTTCGAAGGCTGAAGCGGATCTCATTGTCGTTCCATTTCGAGCCCGTACCCAATACATAAACCAAATCAATTGCTTCCATTGCTTATCTCATTATTCCGGCAAAGCGGATGTCGGTATTTGTATATGAAATTTCGAACCACGAGAATTGCTCCAGATCAATCGCCTCAATAAGCATTTCGGCGGTGACATTGCAATAGTAAAATGGTGTTTTAGGGCTGTCCTGTGGCAAATGTTCCAATGTACCATGTTCTTTTCGTCCTCTTCCGGCTGCGGTAATCAGGAGTAAACCTTCACCGTTCAGCAATTCAACCATGTGTTGTATGCTTTCTTTCCAATGCTCGTCGTGTTCAAGCATTTCGGTACTGATAATTACATCAAATACTTTTTCGGGCTGGTATAAATGCACCTGGGTAACCACATCAACGTTTTTACCCTCGCAAATGTCGATGCCTCTATATAAACCTCCATTGAACAGGTAACGATTGTTGCCGTTAATGTCAAGGCTTCCGCAGTCAAGAATATCTTTATTCTTAAACTTTTCAGGGAAGCGGCTTTTAATGCCTTCACAAAATTGTTTTACCTCTATATGCATCTGGAGTTATTTAAACTGTTTATAAAACTCAAAACTTTCTTTTCGTACTCGTTGCTTAAGCCATTCTCTACTATTGTTTAAAGGAATTCTCAGGGGTTTACCGTTCTGTATCCCGTTATGAAAGTTGCCAGGGCAGAAACCAACGCCATGTTTTATTCCAATGGGCGGATTTTGAAGATTGAGATATCCTTTGTTGCAATTGTGTTTCCAGAGTTCACGATCGAAATAAAGCAATGTAGTGTCTGGCCAGCTGAAATTTTCTAAAGCCGATATTTTAAAAGCTGTACAGAATAAAGACGATCTTCCGGGATGTTGCGAAACTCTTGGAAAGTTTTGTTGCAGCAAATACAATGTAGTTGTTTGAATGCCTACCATTTGTGCATTTTCTAACGCAATGCTGACTTTTTCAACGTAATCGTCGGGGTAATAATCATCATTTTCAATAATGATGCAATATTCAAAACCACCATTTTTTGCCAGTTCAATTCCCTTTCGGATGCGAGGTACAATATCAACCACACCTTCAACAGCAATGTCGTTAAGAATAAAGTGTTCTCCTGCCTTGTATGTTTGCCTTTTCATCTGCCATATGCAATGTTCCAGAAATTTTGGGCGGTCGTTCCGATCTGGTGTTATAAGGCAAATCAGATTATTAGGTATTTTCATGTTATGATTTACATTAAGATGGATTTATCTGACGGTCCGTTTTTCATCCGGTAATAGTGCAGTACATACATGCCACGCATCAGGTATTGCTTCATCCCTGTTTTTCGTATCGCTTTACTAATCCGGGTATCAATGCCTAAAATGTTCTTACCGGTGGTCCAATCCTTCACCTGCTCACGAATTAGTAACCAGGTAGATTTTCGTATCAGCATCAGGTAACCCAGCGCATTCAGTTCTCCCAAGTCGTTCACCTCTCCATGATAGGCAGCATGCAGCTGTTCGGCTTTTGTTCGGTGGTAAACTATTGATGGATTGTTCATATCGGCGCCTTTCCATTTCAATTCGGGGCGGCTCGTTCGGCTTGCATAACAGGTAAATAGTCCTGTTTCGGGATATTTATCGATGTATGTTTGCATCTGGTGACCAAAGTCTGATATCAGGAAAAGCACATCGCCGTCCATCATACACACCCAGTCGTTAGGATCCTGCACAAGGTTCATGTAAGCATCCCACGCTTCGAATAGCTTTTTATTAAAGGAATATGGAGTGAAATACCAGATCATGCCGCTTTTCTTCTCCTTCCATGCTGTTTTTGCCAACCTTTAAGTTTGTGGTGTTTTGTTGCCTGGGCAATAGAGGTATAATCGAGATTGAAGTTTTTGAACGCGAAATAATGATTCGTATTAACAAACTTTCCGTCATTGTGCTTTTTAGGACCACGTAAGTAAGCCGGAAGATGAGCATTTTTATTTTTTCTGAAACATTTCGGTGCAATCAATTGACCTTTCTTTTCACTTCTGATTTTTTCCATGTGTTCTTCAGTTTTATATAATGATGAACCAAAAATAAAGAGCAGAAAAAAGAGCAGAAAGGACAAAACAATGATGAATTATGATTTATGAATGATGAATGAAACAGTACCCTTTGCCGTCTGCTTTAGCTGACGGACATGAAGCAAAAAAAAGCCCCGATCACTCGGAGCTTTTCTTTTTGTATTTCTTTTTAAATGCTAATTGCGGTTCTGAAACTGGAATATCAGGTCGAATGGGAACCGATGTCTTTAGTTCTCCCGAATTTTCTTCTGCAGGTGGTAGTGGTTCAAAAACCGGTTCGGATTCTTCAACCACCAAGTCAGCTACTTCCCCATAAAATTTACGTTTTCCTTCTTCTGTTATTTCCAGATACGGAAAATCTTCCTCGAAAAGTTCTTTGCAGATTTCAACCGGAATGTTATCCCGACTAAAATCGAGTTCGCCGTGAGAGGATGTAACAATCCTCCCAGGGCGAACTTTAATTACTTTGAAGTATTTTTTCCACATGGCGTTTAAGCGCTGGTGGCTTCGGTCAGAGGTACACTTCCCCCGTAAACAAAGTTGTTTGCGGTTTTGTAAGTGAATTCGGCGCTCATACCCTTGCGGGCTGCAGTTTCTTTGCCGGTTCCGTTACCATCGGGCGCACCCTGGTAAGTTGCCGGACGCATCGAATCGCCCATCAGGTACATTTGACCTTCAGCATCGACCACGATAAACACGAGGTTATCGTTTTTGGCCGCATTCATAAATCCGAGGATTTTCTTTTGCAGTCCGGGATGGAAGAAGTTCAGGTGCTGAACAAACGATTTTCCGTCAACTTCACCAACCGATTCAATGTTGAATTCGCCGGTGTCGTCGGTAATGTACAATTCAAACATGCGCTTGCCTGCTTTCATTGTCAGATCACCGGTTAAGGTTGCATTGGCTTCCAGTGTCAGCGGAGTCGTGGGTTTAGTTGGCCATCCGGCTACATCGGCCCAGAATCCGAAATACACTTTTTGGGTGATCCCCCCCATGTTCTCGCCATTGGGAAGATTTTTATTGATATCAGTAAATTCAATTGCCATAAGATTTCCTTATTAATGAAGGTGAGTGTTATTACTTCCAGACGCAGCCTGAGCAGCGAAGCATGTCGAAGGCAGGCAACGGCTGGAAGTAAATATTGATTAGACCGATCCCGATCCGGTTGCTTGGATGTTAGTCCATACAGCCTGGTCAATACCAAAGCCCAAACCTTCGCTCCAGTCACCCAAAACAGCCACCGACCGTTTGGATTCTTCGAGCTTGAACGTGTTTTTGGTAATTGTTGCGGGAGATATATGCAGGAAGTTTTCCTGTGGAGTACAGAAGATGTCGTCGGTTCCAACCATGGAGGCCAATCCTTTTACGCTCTGAGGAGTGAAATCGATTGAAGCATCAATTTCCTTGTCAGAAGTTTTCTGATAGAACCCCTGTGCGCGTTTATCCTGAAGATATTTGCGCTGCCAGTAGTTACTCATGTGAACCTTCATCGGGATTCCCTGGTAAACTTCAGCAATCTTTTCGATGAACAACTCAACCTGATCAAAGATGGTGTCTTTGTTCAAAGCTCCAATGTCAGTAACAGTGTTAATGGTTCCGGCATCAACTCCTGTTTGTAGAAGTTTCTTGACGCCATTCATTCCGGTACCGTCGGCTCCGGCAACACCTGCCGATGGGGCTGCATATACGCCTTTGTAATACTCGTTCAGTTCCATGTCCTGATCGATTTGTTTGGCGTAATACACTTCGATCAACCATTTTACAAATGGCCATTCTTTGCGGTCAACCGTTTTTTGGGTCAGGAAGCCTAACCAGGTTGCGAATAATTCGTCAGGCTGAAATTCATCGTCGATCTTGAAACGATACACACGAATTTCGTTTGGAACCAAATCAACACCACCTTTTTGGGTGAATGCTTTCTGGAAGGGTTGCACCAAAGTGCGGAAGCTTGCATTGGCTAAACGAAAGATCGTTTCGTCAGTCTTGATTGGGGTTGCAAAATTGGTGATTTCGCGACCCTGAGAGAGCATCATCAGAAGCCTTTTTTTGTTTTGGCCTTGATCCTGATAGTAAGCTCCGTACTCACTAACAATGTCGGTAGTAGTAATTGCCATAACTATGGGGTTTTAAGAATTAGTGTCAACAAGTTTGTTGTGTGGCAGATTGTCGATGGCTTCCCAATTGGTTTCATCGGTAATCGGATCATCTCCGCCCAAATTTTGAGCAGGTGCAGCGCCTGGTTTAGCAGCTAACAGGGTACGGATGGCTAAAACTTTAGCTTCCGGAGTTGCAGCGCTGGCAATGGTAGGATCAATGGCATTGAACGGATCCAGTGCATTGGTGAGTTCGGTGCGGGCGGCATCGCGTTCGGCGGTGACATTGGTTACAGCTTCGGTTGCCGTAGCAAGTTCAGCAGTAACAGCATCAATGGCCGCAGCGTGTTCGCTGGTCAAAGTGTCAATCTGTCCAATTTGGAGATCAATCGATTCAAGCTGTTCTTCGTTCAGAAAAACACCTTCCTCGGTTGCTTCCAAAGCTTCCACGTTTAACACCTTATTCACATTTAAGAATTGCTTCTTCATAGGAATAAATGAATTAATGATTACTTTACTATTTTGAGAATTTGATTTTTTGGAGGGTTTAAAGTCGGCCAGTGCGATGATTCGTTCCATGGCATAACTGAATTCACCAATTGAATCAACCAGGGTTCCGACACAATCAGAAGCGAAATAAGTCCGACCTTTCAACTGTTCAGGTTTTACAGCCTTGCGGTTACCGGTTACATCAGCTTTAAATTGTTCATTCAATGGATTTAAAAACCGCTGTTTTACAAGGGTAAAGTCGAAGTCGTTAATGGCAACTTCGTACTCCTGATTTTTTTCTTCGGCGCCATCGGCATAAATAGTTACCTGTACGTCTCCGTCTTCGTTTGCTTCCGATTTACTTTTTCGGCCTTCATAAACTACCATGGTGCCAATGCAACCAATCATATCGTTGGCACGGCTGGCAATTATTTCTTTGGTATAACTGGCAATGTAATAGGCTGCAGAGCAGGCCATACCATCAACCCAGGTAAGGATTGGCTTTTTGCATTTCAAAATAGCATCGGTCAATTCAGGAACAGCAATACTTTGGCCGCCACCTGATTCTATAATGAGAATATGACCGATTACATTTTCTTCAGCGTCGGCACGTAGTAAACGGTTGGCGTAAGTGCGGGTACCGCGTGGTCCGCAGTCCTGATCGTGTTTTGTCAATACCGAGCGAATGGGCAAAACATTAACTACCTTTTCCTTTTCCGGTTCCTGATCCATTAATTCGGGCTGATCGTCGGCATAGTAACCCATAACCGTTGTTTTATCAGCTGCTGAAATGGTATAAGGTTTATAGTAATCGGGTTCGTCGGCTTTCTCAATATTGGCACCTGCCAAAAATCCCCGGAAGATGGGAAGCAATGACCTGAACGTATTAGCATCGACCTGCCATGGGCTGCTTACTATATCTTTTAAGAATAAATAGTTCATAACTTGCTGTATTTTCAGCAAGTTTAGAGCACAAAAAAGGCGGTCGAAAGGACATCGACCGCCTGTAAAAGCAGAAAACACGGGGTTTCGGGCTATTCAGCAAACGGATTGCTGATAAATTTTGCCCTCGATACCTGTGTTCCATAAAACGACACACTATGCCCGTTACGTTCGGGAGTATCTGAACCTGTGCCCAGATCGAAAGCGACGCGCAATGGGATGGCCACCGTTCCGGCTACTTTATACTGTTCGTTTTGGTCGAGATAAATAACTACCCACTTGCGCCCGGTCATATCGGCAATCATTTGCTGAGCTTCTGCCGTGTCCTTTGGGGTAAAGCCATTGATTTCAGTTTTAAAACTGATACCAGGTTTTCCATTGCTTTCTTCTTCGGTTACCGACATACTGCCTGACGAGCAATACATTTCAACAATGTTGTTGGTTGTCGTAAAACTCACCGCGGTGTCGTTAATGGTGATTTCGGTTGGAGGTACGGCCCAAATTTTCAGGAGCCCGCCCATGTTGTCGGAAGGTTTATTAAACTGTTTCATAACGTCTTTTTGCTAGTGTGGAAATTGTCCCTGAATCAGACAGAGTGCGCAAAACTATTTTTTCAATTTTGTCGAAAATTTCGCCTTCAAAATCAATTTTGTCATTCGAACCATTTCGGTAAAAATCTTTCTTAATCGACTCGTAAGGCCAGTATGTCTCATCAAATTCAAATCGTTCCTGAAATTTATTGATGCTTTTATATGGAGGCAGTCCCAACGCCACGTAAACACCAACAAACGAACGCATCATCGATTTCGAACGTTCTTCGAATCGCTTTCCAAAAGTCACAATGTTGGTGCGTGTAAGCTCCCAGCCATACTTATAGAAATCGTGCTGTGATATTAATACTTCTAATGTTTCGGTGTAAGTACAAAGTTGTTCGGGATATTTTTTGTCGCGCGAGGTATTTGGTTTACGCAACAGGTCGATAAAAAACTGGTGAGTATCTGGATCTTTACAAAAATCGGCTGGTAAACCGTAATTCAACTCAATAAACCGTTTTACGTAAGGTTTGGCCGGAATGGTAACAACAAATTTATCAGGCATAAAAAGTTCGGGTTAAATATTGTTTAAAATATTTCCCCGAACAGATGCATCTAATTAACTAACTTTTATTTTATTAAACAAAAAAAAGCCTGAAGGTTTTACCAACAGGCTTTTGTTAATAGAATATACAAATATTGGTTCACTCTATTTATTAAACCGCAATCTTACTGTAATACATTTCAATGGCTTTGCTGTTGCTTTGTACCAGAGCTTTGGCAACTACCGGAACTACTGCGTTACCTATAAACTTTTTTTGTTCGGTCTGTGTGCCTTCCAGATGGTAGCCATCGGGGAAGCCCTGAATCCGGAGAAGTTCGTGGATAATCAGCATCCGCATTTTGATGTCGATAATCCCATAGATAGCCATAAACATCCTGATCTTTTGCATCGTTTCACATTCGCGTTCGAAGATCGGAATGGCAAACATCTTCCCGGAACTGGCCGATACTTTATACATCGGCGCTTTATCCTGTCGGGCAATGATGACTGGTGATGGCTGATCTATTCCTGAAGCATATCCAAACCAACTCGGGTTCATCAGATAGTGCCATTTGTGATTGGCCGTGATGACCGATAGCGGCTGATCCAACGCCTGACCAACATTGATGAAGTTGGTATTCATGATCCACGGCTCGGCTGATATCAGGTTTAGTTTCGGATTAGCAGTTACCGTTCCTGCAGGATCTTCAATACTCGAAGGTTTCGACATTCCGTATTGCTGGTCCATAAAGTTAACCGTTGTCAGTCGCTGTTTGGGTATTCCGGTAATGGTTGGGTTTGGTTGTTCAATGCTGCCCAGCTGTCCGCCTCCTGAATAATAGTTCTGAATGAACTGCGATTCAATCTTCGAAACCCGCTCTTTGGTGGTGATGGTTGGGCAAGGATCTTCAAGCGATGTATTGAATCCGTTACCGTAATAATGACTCAGGAAAACTGCTGCATGTCCATCTTTTGTTGTGATGGATCCAGCGGGTTGATCAACCGATATGTTCTTGCTTTCCGGATGTCCTGAATAGTATTTCGAAAGGAATACTGACTTGATCAATCCGTGCCGGTTACTGGTGGCTATTGCTCCTAACGGGTTCAGTACTGATTTTGATTTTTCTTTCATGTCGCCACCATTGTAACGGATGGTAAACAGGTCCTCTCCACCGGCAACGAACTTGACCAATCCGGCATAAATACGCTCCAGTGTTTTCTCTGACAGCGGTTTCTTCCTGGTAAAGATGCTCCGGCCTTCGTCTTCCAGATCAAGCACTTCGCGCACGGGTTTCCACTTAGCTTTCGCGCCGAATAATCCTCCCTGATCAGGAGTCTTCGAGTGTGTTGTTTCAGGCCATTTCATGGGTAAGCCAAGTTTGGCAAATTGTCCGAAATATCGTTCGCGGCTGGTATATGCTCCATGGTCGGCTGAGTTGATCAGCTGGTAATCGTACTGATATCCGTAACTGCATAATTCTTTAATCCAGCGCAGGTAATCGCGGCCATTCAGTTTAGAAATCGGACGGCCTTTTTCGTCCAACGGGCCCCAACTCATAAACTCACGAACATTCTCGATGTAAACGTAATCGGGCTGTAATTCTTCGATGTACATAAACAGTGCATGTGCCAGCGTACGGCTGTCGGCATCGCGTGGTAAACCGCCTTTGGCTTTCGAGTAATTGGTACATTCGAGACTTGCCCACAGGTTAATTACGCATCCCGGAAACTGCGATCGTAATTCGGTAACCAGGTTACTCAAGGCAATAACTACTTTAAAGTCGCGAACATCTTCAACAAAATGCATACAGTCTGGATGGTTGTGCCAGTGACTCATCAGCGCATTATGATCGTGATTCACGCAAGCCACTACTTTTACGTTTTCCAATCCGGCCAGATGAATGCCTGTGGTAGTTCCACCGGCGCCCGCAAATAAATCGATCCAGAAGATCATTGGCCCATTCGCTTCATTGTAACCTTTCCGTAAGTGCAGCATCAGTGGACCCATCAGTATTTCTTCAAAAATGTGTTGTGGTTTCATAATTTTCTCCTGTTCATATTTTCGGTTGGTAATCCAATTTCTTTGGCAATACGGGCTTCCAGGATATCTTTTAACCCGCGTTTCCGCGTCAGCAGCGATTTGCATTTTTGAAGAGTAAGTAAATCATTGATTAATGTAAGCTCCTTCATAATTTTCTCGGGATCCTTTGTTCCCGGGCGGACATTACCGTCTTGATCAGTCAAATCATTACTCAGAACATGAATCCAAACTGGCAGTTCGTCGTTTTTAATCATGCCCAATCCCAATACATTCGGTTCTTTATTCATACTTTACATTTTTTAAGTGAAACTTAATTTTAGCCTCCCCATCATTGAGCAATGCCGGATTCTGTCAAGGGTAGTTGGATTAAGCAGCTTGTAACCCCTTGACTTTTCCGGGATGCGATCAATAACTTTGCGCAATTAAGTTTCAAGTCTCTCCGCTGCTTCAGTAAGCCCTGCTTTTGTTCGCTCAATGAGTTCGTTGTATTCATCAATAGGTACGATCGCAAATTCGCAGTAAGGCTTGTTTGCACCATTTTCAATCAGCTGGAGCGTAATAATCCTTTGTTTTGAATTGCATGATAATAATTCTCCAAATTGGGTGCTCATTTATCATTTTTTTAAAATTGTTAAATAGTTTTTTAACCTCACTTTTGCCACTTTTCTAATTTTTTGAACATTTATTAATATTGTTCGATTCAAAAAATTGATTGATTATTAAAATTTAATAGATATACAGGTTGTTTTTGGTCGTTTTTCGGGCAAAAAAAAATATTTTTTTTTCAGAAGGCCTTTTTTTTCCATTTCTCTGTCCCGCGTTCCCGCGACTATCCGCCACTTATTAACACATTAATTTTCAATACTTTATTTTTATTAAAAGTTGGGGCACGGCTAAAAACGTCCGTCCCGCCGTGACCCAGCGTGACCCAATTTTTAGTAATTTTTAGAGCGTGACCCAGCGTGACCCAGCGTTCCCGCAATACAGATAGAGAGATTATTACTTTTTTTATCATTATTATTATACTTTATCGGCTTGGTTTTCAATGGCATGAGTTTTGAAAATTCGTTTTATTCTAATTTTTTGAGAGCGTGGGGCGCGGGGTGCGGGAACGCGGGAACGCGGGAACACCCTTTTCACTGTCAGTTGCTTTTTTTATTATTTTTTTCTCCTTCAATTGCCCCTTCACTTTCCTTCGGTCTGATTATGGAAATGTCCTTCAACCCTTTTCTGTACTTCCGCTTATATTCCCGGTGATACATCTTAAATTCCTCAGGCAATTCCCTCGAATTGCGGTAATACCTCATTAAGTCATATCGTGGCAAACAATCGTGACAATACTTCGACGCCTTACCGGTATCCTCGTTCATGAAATGCTTAATGGCCTTATCCTTTTTGCAAATCTCACACACCTTACGCTTTGGTATCGGAAATGGCCGAAGCTTATTACAATCTCTACAGTAAATATTAAATCCATCCTTATTCCCCCTGTTAATTGAATACATCAATACAGGTAAATCCTTCCGACAATGACTGCATATTTTCATTTTATCTTCTATTTCTCTATGTGTTCTATGTGGTTAACTCTTTCAGAATGGCAAATCCTTCCCATTCCCATCCGCTCCCGGAGGATACATCTGCAATTGCAGACTGACGGCCTGTTGCTCCGGAGAAGGTACCTTGTTGCCTTCTCCGTTGGCTGAGCTTGTCGAAGCCATTTGGCTCGAACTACCCAAATCAATACCCAGCTTCTCGTAGTCCAATGCAATGGCGCTTGTGCGTTTCGATTCTTCGAACATGGTAGATATTACCCTGCCGCTGTTATCATCGGCCAGGTTGCGTATTTCGTTCTGCCACGTGAATGTGGTATGCTTTACCGCTCCCAGATAGGCCGGGTGGTCTTTCAGGTAGTTCTGCAGGTTGTTCATTTTCAAATGTTCCTGAATGCCTACCTTATCGCGGTATTTTGGGTGAATCACTTCCAAACGGACAAACAATACTTTCTTTGGCCCTTCGTCGAAAATCTTGATGCTGCTGTTCTTTTGCCCTTCGCGGATGGTAATCTCGTCGAGCAATTCAATCTTATATTCCTTGCCACGGATCAATCCGTTACGGGTATCTTCTGTGAGTTGTACAAACGTATCGAAGAACACGGCCAGACGGTTGGAGCTGGTAATGCTTTCGCTCTGGTGGATCAGCTGCTTTCGTGCAATCTGGTAAAACTCCTTGTAGGTGAATGGTAATTCCAGTCCGGGAACATGCTCCTCAAACAACTTCACCATGGCCAGAAACAGTGAAATAGTATTCAATACGCGGTTTTGAAATCCGGAATGATCGTCGATTAAATCTTTTCGAAGTTCCTTTTGTACAATGCGAAGTTTGTTCTGATAATGATCTCTTACAATGGTGCGGCATTTCAATACTTCTACCAGTATCTCTGTAAGCCCTTCCTTCTCCCAGCGTTTCAGAAGTTGGAAATTAGCGATCTCGTTATCGCTCCACAATTCTCTTTTTTGTACACTCAGTAGAACTGCTCTATTGCCAAGTGATGCATCATCACGTTCCGGAGCTTCCTGTCCCAACAAAATCGGAACGGCATTAACCTGGCTAACATCAAGCGCCATTCCCTGTGCGCCCTGCCGTTTGGTTTTTCCTTCACCGTCGTAAATACTGGCTTTAATTCCCTGAAACTTAATATCAGATATCTGCTGGTCGTTGTATTCTTCCATGATGACCGGAGCATCGCGGTAACGCTGGAGCATAGTAAAAAATGCGGCATCGGTTCCGGAGTTCAGGTTAAACATCGGCGCATCGGGATGAATGTACAGTGCACGGATCGATTGTGCCAACTGCGATTTTCCGCACTCTGTAGGGCCGATAAAAAACAAGGTGGTGAATAGCCGGTCGATCTTAAAAATATCGCTCCGGAAGGCACACATAATGGCCATCAGTACCGTCCAGCATCCATTGTCGTTGTATTTATATACTTCGCGCACCAGGGCAGCCCAGTCCTTGAAATTGACGTTTTTGTTTTCGCGGTAAATAAAAAAACGGTCCAGTGCAAACTGATCTTCATCCTTGCGAACGTCCTTATATATGACCGATATGGATGGCGAATAAAATGTGGTATCCCCGTGCTCGATCAGCCCCAGATCGTCCATGTATTTGATCTTGTTTTCGGCAAATACTGCATTACTGAAGGCGTAGAAGTCTTCGTTTTGCTGGCCGAAAATGGTTAGTTCGTAGGCGACAGGGAATTGCAGCGCGATGGAATCGAGAATAGTGTCCAAATGAAACACTTTGGCATTCCGGAGAAGATACGGACCCTGACGAAACAGAAACTTTTTGAAGGCCCCAAACTCAATCATTTCGTTACTGGGGATCTCCACATATTTCGACGATCGTAAATCGGCATGATTGAGTTTACAGATACGTTTGTTCTTCAGCGGATCGTCGGAGAATACCTGAAACTGAGGTTCCATGTAGAAGTTCCCAACCTTGGTCAGGGTGCCATGTTCGGTAGCAAATACATAAAAGATCTTCTTACCGTCTTTATTCTGTGCTGCAAAATGATTGTATTTATTGAAGAACTTCTGATCGACGTACTCGGGCAGTTTTTCAATCGAAAAAACGTAATGCTCATCATCGATCATGATTTCTTCGTTGCGCTGCTGCACCTTGTTTTTTACCTTACTCAGGAAGGGTTTCAGCACCTGCGCAAAATCGGCTTTCGACAGGCCAAAACGTTTGGCAATTTCGGCAGTCTTAATCGATATGGTTGTGTTATCGAGTTTACTCAGAAATTCGGCAGCCAACTCAACAGCTTCTTTCTTCGAATCCGGATCATAAGGTTTGATGCTTTCGGCCAGATAATCAAAATAAAATGTTGAGAACGAAACGTATTCCTGATCTAATGCATAATGAGTTCCACAATTCAGCACTACGGTAAATCCATTCTCGGATAAAAACTTCATTTGCTTGATTTGCCGTTGAATTTTAATACCATCTTCCGGCGAAACTCCCTTACCTGCTTTAATTGACGCTAACTGTTCAAAGTCAAACTCTTCGGCAAAAACTAAGTTTTTAGTTATACCGCTTAGCTTTCCAATCTGTACGGCAGTTAATAATCCGGAGATAACAATCGAATTCGTTTCAAGATCAGATCCGGTATTGGCAAAAGCGGTTTCTTTTGAGGTGTAGATAAATACCTGGTCTTTTTCGCGGATGGCCGTTTCGTTCACGATCATTCCGAAAATTTCATCAGCCTTTTCTTCCTTGAAAATTCCGGCTTCTACCTTTTTGCGGTCGATACCGAATTTGTTGGCAACTTCAGAAAAGTAGGTTTCGCGGGTAACCAGATCAGGAACTTTCTTAACAGTATCAAGCAGCTCGTTAATCAGTTTTCCTTTTTCGGCAGGTTTTTGCTCAATGTCTTTCGCTGCAAGGTCGCACATCAGCAAAATAAAATCTTTCTCATTGTCCTCAATCCAGCGATACAGTTCGTCGCGGCTTTTTCCTTTGGCAAACGTGTCAGGATCTTCGCCTGTTGGCAACAGAGCCACATACACATTTAATCCCTCGGCAATACAAATATCGATGCCTTTTACTGCTGCTTTCAAGCCTGCTCCGTCGCCATCGAACAGAATGGTCAGGTTATTGGTAAAGCGGTGGATCAGCCGGGCATGTTCAACCGTTAAGGCGGTTCCCGACGTACAAATGGTATTGGTCAATCCTTGTTTATGGAAACGGATCACATCGGTATTGCCTTCAACCAGGTAAGCTTTGCCCTCTTTTATAATGGCCGCTTTGGCCTGAAATAAACCATACAATAACCGGCCCTTATGAAACAATTCAGTTTCAGGAGAATTTAGGTATTTGGAGTCGTTTTTACCCGGATTCGGGTCGAGTATGCGCCCGGTAAATCCAACCACATGCCCCATCAGGTCGAAATACGGAAACATCACCCGGTCGCGGAAGCGGTCGAAGTACTTACCGGCATCACTTTTGCTTAATAAACCGGCTTTATGCAATTGTTGCGGATTGTAACCAAGCGAAGTCATGTGCTCCAGTAATCCGCCCCAGGCAGTGGCAATACTTCCCAATTCAAATTTCGACAGATCCACCAAATCAAAATCGCGGTCTTTCAGATAATTAATAGCCTGTCCGTGGTTCTTCAGATTGTCGGCGTAAAAGGTAGCTGCAACACGGTTCATAGCGAACATCGTATCGCGCTCACTCCGCTTCTGAAGTTCATCGGCAGTCATTTCAACCTTTGGAATCTCGACATGATATTTTTTAGCCACGTATTCAATTGCTTCCGGATAAGTCATAGCTTCGTGCTCCATTACAAAACTGATGGCATTACCTGCCTTTCCGCAGCCAAAACATTTAAATATACCCTTGGCCGGACTGACGATCATCGACGGGGTTTTCTCGTTATGAAAAGGGCAAACGCCCAGATAATTCACGCCTTTCTTCTTCAGGTTTACAAATTCGGAAACCACTTCTGTAATATTGGCGGCTGACAGTACTTTCTGGATAGTATCTTGTGGGATCATTAGTGTTTGGAATTGAATATTGGTGATTCAGCGTTTGGTGTTCTTTGGTTGAATTGTTTCGGGTTACTAATTCTGTACTGTCTAAAGTTTAGCTAAACGATAGGCTCGAAATTTCCGCAGGCTCGATCCTTTTCATATCTGGTAACCGGATCAGGGTTAAACATGCATTTCCCGTGCATATTATCCTGAATCACATCACCAGGACGATGATAACCACGCTGCCAGTATGAACAGTTTTCGCACTTCCGTTCAAGTGGTTTCGAGTTACAAAGTTGGAGTGGCCATCCAATAGCTCCTTTTAACTGATTGCCATATTGAGCGGCTTCTTTGGCCTGTACTACGGTTTTACCATGAGTTGCTACTACATTATCATTCGCTTCTGTCACACCAAAAATTACTACGTGGGTTAATCCCAATAACTCACGAACTTGTTTTGCTTGTTTTATAGAAATCATTCTGATTTGTTTTTTTGAGGTTAAATAAATAAATGCTATAAGTATGTATTAATCATTTTTCTCTGTGGTTTTTACTTTTTTAAACAGGAAGAAAGCAATCATGCTATCATCCCTAAGGTAAGGGTATTTTTGTTTCAGGTGGCGGCTGGTCCATGCGGCATCGTGCCCGTAGGTAACTTCACAAATCAGGTTACTCATTGCATCCAGCGGGTATCGGAAGAAGTCGCCACGTACCACCCTTGTTTCTTTTACTCCATCAATTAAAATCATTTCAACCGGTGTTTCGGCAATGTCAATCAAGTCCTTTTGTGGCGCCGGAAATGCCAGAAAAAACGTTCCGGTATCAGGAATGTGTGCTTCAATGCGTTTGGGTTCGGTCATCTTTCTTATTCTTTTTGATGAAGCAGTTGAAACTGCAGTTTTGCAATGTTGACAATTGCATTAACATTATTGCAAACCTGTTTGGCACGTGGTATATATCCGGGATCGTTGCGAACTTTGTCAGTATCGTCAATCAGTCCCTGGGCAAGCGCCGGAAACATGGTTTTGGTTTCTAAAAACAGTAGCGGTACTTCCGTTTTTGGCTTATTAGTGGCCGGTACCCGAGTATTCATTTCTTCAGCTTCAGTTACCACCGGTATCTCTTCAAAACAAGCCAGGAAAAGACCGATCTTTTCCTCATTTTCCTTGATAAATTTCTGAGGTTGCCCGTTTATTTCGACAATTATCTCTATCTCCCCGGGATGAGAGGCGTCGAACGATTTAATAACTGCTGGTTGGTTGCGATAGTAGTAAGTTTTACCACCATTAGCCATTTGTTGTAGTTTCAGTAAGCTCATTGATTTGTCTTTTAAGTTTTATTTGATTTCGTTTTAATTCAATCAGTTCGGGCATTTCCCGGAATATCGGTTTTAGATTAGGAGACATGTGTGTAAGTTTGGATAGAATGTAATTGTCGCTTAACTCTTCGCGGCCAATATTTGCGGCTATGGCTTTATCTCTCGAAACGAGTTCCCAGTTTTCCGGATCACAGTTAAGCCGATCATCAGTTTTGCAAGCAAGAATATTATCTGAAGGAATGGGACCGTATTTTTGCTCCCAGTTGTATCGGTTTAAATGAATAAACTTTCCATTGATTTTAATATACTTGTAATGTCTTTCATAATGGCCCCATACCCTAATTTGATTTTCAGGAAATGCTGTTCGATATCCCAGGCTCCAATCATTATTTTCGTAGGTGTATCCTAAATTAAATATCTGGTTGTTTCTGACCCGTATTTTATAAGTTTCTTCATCAGTATGCTTCAACCCCAGCAATTCCTGTTTTTTCTCAACATGTTTCTTATTGAAAGTGCGATATACTTTTTCTCCGTCAATGATTCTGAATGTGCTTTTCCGGTCATTCAGCATTATTGCTAATTCAGTGTAACCATGTGTTTTATAGTTTTGATTTAGAAACTCAATATCTTCTTTACTCCATCGAATTTGAATACCCCTTCGCAGTCCTAATCTGCGACATTGGTGCAGAACACTTGATGGTTTTAAAGTATCTGATCTCATTGAATTGATCGCTTCGCATAACTGAGCATTAGTCATACTGAAGAAATTATCCTTCAGAAAATCGAGTTCGGATTGAGAGTAATAAATAGGATCAGTTTTCATTAATTTTTAAGTAAATAAGTATCGGTCATTTTCTTCAACTATTGTTGTGGTGAATGGGAATCCGCTTTCCGGCACTTGTTTGATCACTTCAATCAAACCACCTGCTCCTGTAAAAACTACATGCTTCCGCTGATCAAATGATATTTGCAGACACAAACACTTTCCGGATCCTTTCTCTTTGAATACTTTGGAGTCCTCAATTTTGAAATGATGAACAACGATCTCCCTGTTCAGAATCTTCGACATTTTGATTTTCTCACCTTCAAAAGCCTGGCTTTCTACCTTGATGTTGAATTGGCTAAACGTGTTCATGGAGTAATTTCTTTAGGAGGTTTTTACTGTCGCAATGCGAGGCCCATCCGTTGTAGGAGGCGATTGATTTGGCATTTCTGTTCTTTACCATCATCCGTGCAAAGTTCTGTTTGATGCTCTTCCGTAGCAGCGTGTGCGTGTGGCGAAACACATAACCGACAAAGTCAATCCCCCGCGCATCAACCGGGAATACCTGGTAGTTTCCTTTGATGGTTAGTTTAAGCCGGTCGTTCAGATAATTCCTGATTTCGGAAAGCAATTGGTGCAAATAAGGCTTGCTGCTTGAGAGGATTACCAGATCATCAGCATAGCGGAAATAGTATTTTACCCGCTTGTTTTCTTTCATCCAGTGGTCGAAATAGCTCAGGTAAAAGTTGGCGAAATACTGGCTCAGGTAATTGCCGATTGGAAGGCCGTCAGTTGAATCAATAATCTCATCGAGTAGCCACAGCAGGTCGTTATCCTTAATTTTTCTGCGGAGGAGCTGCTTGAGTATTTCATGATCAACATTGGGATAAAACTTCTTTATATCCAGCTTCAGACAATATTGCGTATTCTCAACATCCTTTAAAGCTCGTTTCACCGCATTGGCCGCAGGATGAATGCCTTTGCCCTTGATGCAGCTGTAAGTATCAGCGGTGAAGGTTGACACGTATATTGGCTCCAAAACGTTCATCACCGCGTGATGGGTGATCCGGTCAGGAAAATAAGGCAACCGGAAGATCAGGCGCTCTTTGGGTTCAAAAATGGTGAATGTTGTATATTCTGATGTTTGATAGGTTTTATCCTTCAGCATTTCATGCAGCTTTTGAATATTTCCTTCCCGATTCCGGTCGTGCCCGATTACTCCAGGCTGTTTCGATTTACCCTTCCGCGCAATTTCATCGGCCAACTGGAGGTTATCGATGCTGTAAATCTTCTCGTATAAATTGTTGATCCGTTTCATATTTGGCCTTTGCTTTTAATGGATCGTTTTCGCTTTCGTTACCAACGCTCCGTTAAAGAATTCGTTATTTTTTGCACTGTTGGCAAGGTCTACACTGCCAGTATCGCATAGGTGAGAGCTGACATTCGTATTCGTGTTATCGTAGTTGTAATTCGAGTTCGAAAAACTGAAACTGGAAGACAGAACTAGCAGCAACGCAGCGTACAACCTTTCTTATATTTTACTCCGGATAGAGAAAGTATTCCTGGTATTCAGTCTTGAACTGTTCGGCTATATACAAGGCTTTCTCTGAGGAGTCAGTGCAAAGGCGAGAGCCGACAATCGTATCCGCGTTACCGTAGAAGTAATCCGAGTACGAAAAACCGAAACCGGAAGACAGAACCCTGTACCAAGGGAAGTATTTGTATTGATTAGAGTCGCTCCAATCGGGTCTCCAACCGTTATTAATTGCAAGAAAGATGATCATCAGCTTATAGGCTGCAATGATCGGTTTGCGAAGATCCTCTGGGATCATTGAAACATCAGGAAGAGCGGTCGGATCAACGTTTTGCTTTGCGCAAGCATCTTCAAACGATTTGATTGTTCTGAAATCGAATACGCCTTCGACTGCTTCGCGCTCAGGCACCATTGTTTTTTGTGATTTTTTGGCCATGGTTTTATTTTTTGATGGTTAGAAATTGTTCATACAGGTCAATAAATTGCTTGGCAGCATAGTTTGATTTTGCCTCAGATTCGAAGCAAAGGCGAGAGCCGACAGACGTATTCGTGTGACCGTAGGTGCAACCCGAGTCCGAAAAACCGAAACCGGAAGACAGCTTGAAGTAAGGCCACCATTTTTGCTGATTGGTATTGTCCCAATCTAGAGTCCAGCCCTGGTTAATTGCCTTCACTACAATTTTTAGTTTTTCATAGTTGATAGTATCCAGATCCAGTCCAAGTGCGGCAAACTTGTAGTTAAATTCTTCTTCCGTAATTCCAACCTCTTCGCAGGCATCTGCAAAGGTTTTGATGTCGGTGAATTCTCTTTTTTTGAAACAATCTTCTCCAAATGTTTCGGTCAGTACATTCTGAAACCACTTAGGAGCTTCAGGATAAAGCTTTTTTGCTGTTGTTTTTTTGAGTGTTAATTCCATGTTTTAAGATTTTATTTGATATTAGAAAGCATTCTACTGATATTCAACCATCACTTTTTGAGCGTTCAGTAAATCATCTTTTGTGAAAGTAAATGGATAGATACGCCTTTCGATATCGCCATTAACGGCAAAATATTCTTGGTTATATCCAACAATAGGATTAGAACTGAAATACTTAACTACTTCCCTATATCTATCTTCCGCACTTTCAGACTTAAAATCATAAAAAACTGTTTTCTTAGGAATTGCAGGATAATCGCCAATAATGGAGAGTACTTTATTCAGTTCTATTAGAAATTGAAAAACAGTAATTCCGGCAGACAAATTGTAGCCTTCATTATATTCTTTGTTTACCTCAATTTCCTTCGACATTCGATCTCTGAGATTTTCATATTCCTTATCAAAATAATAAGTTGTATTCCTGTAATCAATGTCCTCGATTCCTGTTAATTGGATATTTGCGTAAATGGAAGATAACCCTTCAGCTATCTTGTAGGCTTTTATTAATTGCCTTTTCACTTTTTCAACGCAGTTATGTTTGTGACAATGTTTTGCGTATTTTATTTTCAGCATTTTTTTAAATTTTTGTTGATTTGAAAATGAAGCCCGAACCTATATCAATGTGTATTGCACTCCGTAATTGTAATCCCTGCTCAATTCTTTCAATGCGTTATTGGCTTCAGCATGTTCGGTCATTTCGGGAGTTACCATAATGGTTTTGGATGTCAAATCCAGATCGAGTTTAAACCCTGCTGCCTTAATTTTCCGGTTTAGGTAATATTTGCGGTCGTAGGTATTTCGGATGGTTAATCGTTGACCTTTCGCTAAATATTCGGCCGATTTGCATTTTACGGTCGCCAGTTTCTCCAGCCTTTTATTCAGATTGGAAAAATACAAATGCAATACCTCGCCTTTAACTATTGACCGTTTGCGTTTGCTGATATCAAGTGTAACCGGCTGCATCGTTGGAACATTATTAAGTTCAAATAGAATGCGTTCAATCTGCGCTTTAGGGATAATGATAGTGGCCATGTACCGAATTATAAATGATGAGTTATAAATTATGGATTTGGCCAGTTGTGGTGCTGTTTGCCATCAAGCAGATCTCCTGAAACCTTTTTGCCATATTTAGCTACAGAAATAACATTGTGCGTATTTTCTCCAACAAATGATATAATTCCTTTAGCATCATTTTCAGTTACCCATTCTGCTGGGTTTTGATCAAATGGTAACCATTCGCCCCACTGTTTAAAGAAGAAAGGCACGTTTGCTGAAGCGCATTGGTCGCGAACGGATCTTACCCAATCGGGGTGCATTGACCGGGCTTTGGGTCCCGATTCACCACCACAGATTACCCAATGTAATTCCTGAACTTTTCCGTAAGCAAAGTTTTTAGCTATAACCGATGTTTTGCAGGCTTCAGCAATATTCACACGTCCCAACATGGGTTCAATGCTTACGAATCGTTTGGCGGCTGGTATCTGTAGTAATAAAGGGATGCGTTTATTGGCTTGTTCCTGATTTTCGGCAGTAACTCCGAGCCAAACGTTTGGAGGGAAAGGTAATCCCCAGCCAACACGTTTCATTAATGGCATTACATTTTCAGGCCGTTTGGTCAATAAAATAAAAATGTGTTGACGGTATCTTGAAATCCGATCCAATACCATTTGAAACATTCCGGAAGAAACTGATTCGTGAAATAAATCACTCATCGAGCAAACAAAAACTACACGTGGCGTTTTCCATGTCAATGGTTTATCAAGGGCTTCTTTAACTAACCTTGTTACTCCAGTCCAGCCAATACTTGTCAGTTTTGAAACTTCAGAATAGTGATATCCGTTTTTGCCATGGTTTTTCAACTGCATTTGTGCGATCCGAAAAGCCATACGTTCGGCATAGCAATTATCACATCCGGGAGATACTTTTGAGCAGCCCACAATCGGGTTCCATGTTTCGGGTTTATAGCCTGGCATGTTGAGCCAGCTTATTTTATGTTGTTTGCCGCGTTGTCCGGCTTCAATCTGATCGTGAAGGTGTTCTTTTGTTGCTGACATGGGTTAAATTTTAATTGATTCGGGTTGCGTGTTACAAGTTGCGAGTTCTGGTTTTCCGGTTGTGGAGAGTATTTTGAATTCAATAACCCAAACCCATGGGTTTAAGTCCCAGCTTTTGTTGCCATTAATTTTACGCCACAATGAGCGAAAGGAGTGGTAGGCAGTGGTCATTGCATTATAGCCGCCATTGATATAGTCAAGGTAACATGGACCAATGGTACTGGATGCAAACTTTACACCTTCACGCCTGGCGTTATCTTCCGAAATATCATGCAGTCGTTCGACCCTTATTTCTACAACTTGTAACCAGATACGTGCAGCTGCTTTAGGCATATGTATGGAAGGTTTAATTTGCCAATCCCATTCTTTGTATTGTTCAATTTCATATTCATCACAACTTGCCTTATAATCAAACTTTGGCCAGGTATCAGCACCTTCTCTCAGAAGTTTTTGAGTTATAAAAGGTGGTTTTAGATATGTTTCACGCACCCAAAGCAGATCACCTGGTTGACCGTATGGGCATTTAACCTCAATGATATCAGCATCGGTAATTGCATGCATTGGATCTCGCGGCGCAAATGTGAAACGTCCGGTAGCATGTAAAAAAAGTGTTTGCAAATAGTATGCTGATGGGTCAATATTGATTTTTTCTAATCCACGGGTACGTCTAGTCATTCCCTTCAGAAAGGAAATAATGGCCTGCACCATGGGAGCGCTGAATAAAATCGGTATTTCTTTCATTGCCATACTCCTTCCGTATTAATCGCTTTTTTTGTTTCCGGAGTCCAGGTATCAACGCGGCCATCTTTATGCTCTTCAACCCATCGTTCAACGTATGATACAACTGCAGTTCTCCAGTCTTTTTGTGATTTAGTAGAAAGCTTTTCTTTCTCAAATTCGGTTTTTTGCTCACCGGCCAGATTCCGGCTTTCGGCCAGTTTCATGTACTCTTCAATTTCGCCACTCCAATTTACGCGGGGTAAATACAACCAATCGGGTTCCATGCACATCGATAGTTTATCGGCGAAGCATAGTCTGGACGGTTGTACTCCTTCTTTTTTTGCCAGAAATCGGGAGTGATATTTGGTAAAATAAGCCCAATGGAAAAGCCGTTCGTTAGGTATTTGATCAATATTACTGAAAACTACCCTTGGCATATCGAATAACCAGAACATGATATCGGCACCAAGTTTAGGGTGAGTTTCACCTTCTGGCCCGTCCATGTTTGGTTTTCCCCAATAGCCAAGGTCGTGTATAAAAAAGGCAATCCATATACGCGGATCCCACGGGAAGCCATAGAGTTTAATCCAGGCCGCAGCTACAAAAAATGGGTGTATCAGGAAGCAATGTGCTCCAAACAATACGCTTTTGGTTCCAACTTTCATTATTCTATTTTTGATTGTGATTTATTTGAGATTTCATTAAGCCCGGTCATAAACTCATCCAGCTTACCGTAAAATGTTTCGAGTACATCTGAAGCTTTATTGACATCATCGGTAATTACTTTTTCGGCTTCTTTAATCAATTTTCGCTCTTTCCGGATCGCAAAAACCGAAATTATGATGATGCCTGTGAGTATGCCATAAATTGATAGCATGATTATTTCTTTCATTAGTTCTGACTTTCTGGTTTTAAGTTTTTTTTCTGATAATTATTGAATTCTACTTGCAAGCCGTGGATAAATTCTGACTGGTGCCCTTTGTAATCTTCCGGATAAATGCCCATCGTGAAGTTTTGCACTATTAAGTCTGCGCCTTTCAACTCATTTTGGTTAATAAATTCAATGGCTTCGGTAATCATTTCGTGCAGCGAGAAGTTGCAGCGTGGAACAAGCTCGACATACTGGTCGCTTTTCAATTTCAGAAAATTCATAAAAGTTAACTTATAGGTTAATTATTGAAGGAAATTAAAAGGCCAGTGGTTGTGTGGCCGCCGGTCCCAATTGCGGTATGGGCGTGTCCAGTCTTCGCGTGCATTTAACGAATTCTGGTGCTGTTGTACTTCCTGTATAAGGTGGTTATTGTGCTGGCGTACCTGGTATTTGGTTGTCGAACAACCTGATAGTAAAATCATGCCTAACATGGCACAAATAATTAAGAGGAATGAAAAACTGACGGCGAAGTAAAACGCCTTTTTGTTGAATACTTTTCCGCAATCGGGGCATTGGTTTCCATGTTTGCGCTGGTCGAACCGGCTGCCACAGTGTTCGCATTCGTGCCATACTTCGTGGTTGCATGCAACCGAATTCTGGTGGCGGCGGATTGGTTTTAAGTGTTTCATTTTATGCTTTAACTAACGATTAATTGAGGTTCGTATTGATAAATTTTGCTGTCCCGATCAAGACATTCGAAGTGATACAGGAGTGCTTTAAACCCTTTATAGTTTGAGGTTGGAACCATGTACCTTATTTCTTCGCGATGCTTAATCCAAAAATTGGCCATCTTCTGATTACTGGAGTATTTCCAGCGATTAATTAATGGTTGAATTATTGAAATACATTCGTTAACCACGCGCTGATCGCTGCGCTCGTAACCCATTCCGCGTATTTTACCCTGAATGGAAATAAGGCTTTTGATATAGTTGCGGGCTTCAGTTGCAAACATGGTTGTGATCAATTATGAGTTGGAAAAACGTCCGCCCTTTTTAAGAGGCTCAGAGTTTGGATGTGCAGCCATATGCTCGATGTATCGGTTTTTTCGTTCGAGCGAAGTGAAAAAGACAGTGGTTTTCATGCGCGGGTCGTGCAAACGAAAAGGCATTTTGCTTACATCCGGGCTTTTTACATGTTTTACTTTCAGGAGGTGAGCATCGTTTTGTGGTTTATTGGCCAAAAACTTCATGTGCTCAACGGCAACCGCTTCGGGCTTTGTCGTTCGCTTATTCAGAATCGTTACGGGTTGCGGGTTACGGGTTACGACATTCTGCAGGCCTCCCTTCGACACGCCTGTCGGCTGCTCAGGGAGCGTCGGTTTCTGAACTTTAACCTTTGGGTGGGTTTCCCTGAATTTTCGGTTGTATTCGCGGTTTTGCAGCCTCCTGAAAGTAATCCTGCATTGGGTATCGGCACAAGTTTTTTCGTTTGTTTTGCGCATAAATGGCTTATTGCAGATGGCGCAGGTACAAGGCTCTTTTTTCATGTGTTTTTCATGGTTTATTTTATTGTATCTGCATCGCGTACTGCAATATAAATCACGCTGCCCTTTTCGGGTGAAAGGCGTTCCACACCAGTCGCAATCGTGGATTTTCATTCTTCAGGAACTAAGCAGGTTAATACCCCATCGTTAATGTCGCGCTGAACATCACGGATTCCGCCATCTTCTTCATAATAAATCAGAATTGCACGTGTTGGAAGTTGATTGAGTTGGCATACATGGTTGAATTCTTCGCGTGCGCCTTTCGAATTGGTCCACCCGCGCAATAAATAAATAGCTGTGGCATCCTTGGTAATAACCCGTTTGCATTCAGCAATCTGATCGTCGTAACTCCACGAATATGGAATTCCAAGTTTCAGTGGATTAATCACTTTTAATTCGAGTTCTCTTAATGCGCTTTCGGCTTTCTGAAATTTGGCCTCAGCTTCGGCGGTTGGTATGCCTGTCGTTTGTCCTGCAATGTAGATCATGGTATAGAATTAATTGAGTGAAAAACCATTGATTTCGTTAATTAACTGCTGTTGCATCCATACGGCGCGGTCAGCGTCGAGCACGTAGGTTTCGAAAAGAGGAACACGCATACCTGCAATCAATTCCGATTTGCGCACCAGGTATCTTCCTCTTTCTATGTGGATGCCTATGATGTATGTTTTGGTCATTTGTTCAACTCTTTTTTCGGTCACTGTTGTAAGTTTAAGCATGTTTGGTTTGTTTAAAAGCGGCACCGATAAGGACTCTACCGCTTTAGTTATCTGTTCGGGAAAAAAGTTTGGCGGGAGTATCATTCTCAGGATTGCTAATCCCGCCGAGGCATAGTCCGATTCCTAGCTTCTGAATATGCCCTAAGTATCGAAAAGTGTTTTTTCTTCTTCCATTACTTCATTGTCGAGGGCACGGAGCGAAGCGTTTATTTTATTGATCTGGCTGTTGGCACGGTCGAGCCTTAAAGCAACTTCAGGGTCGAGGGTATTGAAGCAACGGTCGATTTCGAGTTGAACACGGGCTTTTTCTGAGAGCAGCTCTTTGCGGCCAGTAATTGATCCATGGAAGAATTCGTAAAGTATGCGGTAACATTCCCATTTGTAGGCAGCCAATTCTTCGGAGTCAGATTGAATCTGGAAAATCCATCCGTAAATGTAAAATTCGGGTAGTGAAGTCATTTCTCGAAGCTTTCCATCGGCAGCTACCATTTGCTGCTCAGCAAATCGTTGACATAATATTTTATCCTCTTTTAGGTTCTGAAATTGGCGGTTCCAATTCACATTTAAGGCTTCGCAAATTGGTTTTAAAGCAATCCAGAATTGACCATCGACGGCAAGGAAATAAATCGACTTGCCATTGAACTCGAGAAATTTTTTGATTTGATTTTTCATCGAGTACAATGGTTAGAGTGATTTAATTTTGGCCTTCAACGATTCGAGGTACTCTTTATGCTCTGCGGCCATCTCAATGGCTTCGGCAATAATGTCGGTTCGGTCTTGTGCTCCCCGTAAAACACGGTCGATAGTTACGGTTGTAACATTAAACTTAACAGCCAGCTGATCTCTGTACCCCTTGGGCATAGACGTCTTTAATTTTGTTAAATCTTTATTTGTCATATGATTTAAACTTTTTTAGTTTACTTTCGTATAGTGTTTGTATAATGATTGTATAAAGTAAACTAAAAAATTTGAATAGTACACAATAAAACATGTACTATTTTAGATTAAATATATTATTTAAAATCATTTTAAATAATTAAAAGTGAAAAATATTGTAAATCAGAGACTTAAAATGTTTATCGAATATTTAGGGATAAATAATGTTCAGTTTGGAAATTCTATAGGAGAAACAAAACAATCAGTTGGCAATTGGTTAAATGATATAAAAATACCAGTGACATGTTTGTCTGAAATTGTAAGAGTTTATCCTACTCTAAATGCCCGCTGGCTCCTAACTGGCGAAGGACAGATGATTGAAGGTGAAAAAATGAATGGTTATGCCGAGAATGGGAGTTTACGTTTAGTTGAAGAAGCTTTTGCCTTACCCTATAAACAACAACTTGAAATGATGCAGAAAATGTTGGATATGCAGGAGAAATATGTAAAAGCGGTAGAGCGCGAAAACGAAGAGTTGCGAATAAAGCAAAATCAGGACTAACAACCCATGTAAAATAGCCAAAAGTGAACCCACCAGACCTTTATATACAAAATAGACAACTTATAAACTCAGTAAAATCAATACGTTGGAGGCAGGGATAGACTCCTACTACCCCGACATAGTACACTAAAACGCTTAAAATCATCTGTTTACGTTAAAAATAGACAAATTTCAAAACGTAAATAGACAAAAGTGTACAAATTGATTTCTGCTTAGTTTGTTTGTTCGGGAAAACTGATAAACGAAAGCAAAATGAAAAGAGAGAAACTTGTGAGGCTGCCAATCGTTTGCGATGCGGGTGGCGATCTTACCAAAAACTGGTTTGTCGAGTTTTATTGCCGAAATCCTAAGAACGGCAAGTTCGAACGCCAGAAAATCTATAAAGGCATTAATAAACTGCATACCGTTTCGGAACGGCGCAAGGCTTCCCAGGCATTGTGCAACGAATACACCGATAAGATCCGTAATGGATGGAGCCCATATATTGATGACCTGGTTATTTACGACGACAATCTCCAGTTTCAATCGGCCATTAAAAACTACCGACGGGCAAAGTCTCACAACGGGACTTTCAATTTTTACTCTTCCAAATTTCTAGACCATATTAAACAGAGTGTCGATCCGGAGGGAACACTGCCCACCTACCGCAGTAAATTACGTTGCTTTAATGCCTGGTTAGAAGATAAACGAATGAACGATGTGGATATCTCGTGCATCGATCAACCTGTGTTGTACGACTTTTTCAGCTTTATTATTAATGATCTGAAGCGTTCTGCTATTACCATTAAAAAATACAGGCAGATATTATCAGCGGTTTTCGATTTTGTCCGTAAAGACCGAAAACTTTTTCAGAATCCTTGTTTCGACTTGCCAACCACTAAGCGCATTAATGACCAGACCCCGCAGCCTATTCAGGAATTCGATATTGAAACTTTCCGTGATGCCATCAAAGAGCATGATCAGCAATTGTGGCTGGCTATCTCATTTGAGTATTACTGTTTTTTGCGCCCTGGTAAAGAGATAAGACTTCTGCGTATCGGTGATATCGACTTTGGACGTGGAATGATTCGCGTTTCGCCGGTTAATTCGAAAACTACGGAGCGGCACATACCC
>Ga0209416_1000662_pt1 | contig 32907 bp, 25 predicted proteins | sample RifGroF1_FD_184001 | JGI IMG/M metagenome (GOLD analysis project Ga0209416, IMG submission 184001) | Groundwater microbial communities from Rifle, Colorado, USA - Groundwater F1 (SPAdes) (version 2) | ecosystem: Environmental > Aquatic > Deep subsurface > Groundwater | place: Rifle, Colorado...
GCCACAATCCGTTATCGCTCACTCCCGAAAAAGCGACGCCCGAAAATTGCCCGTTCGCGATGTTTGTCGCGGAGAAGCCGCATGGCCAGAAGAACCATTCCGCTATTATCTACGCCTGCCTGCCCTACTCGTATCACAACAACTGGGAATCCGGCCCCAACGGCGAACGCGGGGAAGCCTACCGCAAGGTCAAAGATGAAGCCCACAACGTCCTGCTCGAACGCGTCTCATCCAAGCTCGGCGCGGAATTTGAAAAGGCCGTCCTCTTCTCGATACCGTCCACGCCCGTAACCGCATGGCGTTACACATACAGCTACCAGGGTTCGTATATCGGATGGGACTATTCGCGCGCGAGCCTCGGGAAATTCCTGCCTCACCAGACCCCGGTAAAAGGACTATATATGGTCGGGCAATGGGTCTTCCCGGGTTTCGGGATCGCGGGGACGATGGCGGGCGGATACTATCTCTCGCGCCGTCTTCTCGCGGAACGAGGGATCGATCTGGACAGCCTGATGAAGCCGACCAAGTAGACCGGTTTTAAGGGCTTCCTGACGACGGAAAGCGGGAAAGAAGGCGGAATGCAGGCAAACACTGACATGTAATGACGGGGAAAGAAGTTCACGCAGAGAACACAGAGAGGGAAACAACAGACTCTCCCAGAAGAGAGACTATGGGGTTATCTCAGTGCACCATGTGTGAAACAAGGTGAAATAGACCCGGCGACATCACATCGTGTATCATCTATGGTCTCCTCTTTCGCTTTTTTTAGATAGGCTATGACAGAGCGCCAACTCCATTAACAAACCCCGTTTAAAGGGTGATCAAGAACAAATATTAATACTTCGTTATCAAGCCCTAAAGTTTTGGGGGTTCTATATCCACGCAGATGAGACAAACATCGTCCTCGAAGCGCTCACTTCCGCGATGTTTGATCAGTGACTCGTAGACATTCAGCACGAAGTCATGCGAGTTCAAATCTTCGTTCTTAAAGAACTGTTCCATCAAACGCTCGTTCTCAAAATCAGCCGCTTCTCCCTCAATACTCTCCGCCTCGAGCAGTCCGTCGGTGACAAAGATCAGCTTACTCGACGGCTCGATCGAAATCATCCGGTTCTTATATCCGCGGTTCATCGTGACAAGTTCGTCATTGGAGAATATCGCGAGCGGAGTCCCCCCTTTCTCCGGAAGAAGCTGACAGACGCTGGAGTCGTGAATCACGTAGGGCGCGTAATGTCCGGCATTGGAGAAATTAAATGTCAGTTTCTTCATATCCACAATCCCGTACAGCGCCGTGATGAAATTATTGTTCGTCTGGTTGGTCAGAAGCCCGTTGAGGTAATGCAGCAGCATCGCGGGGTCTTCGCGGAGATTGCCGGCCTGAAGGATAAAGCTTTTCAGCATGGATGTGATAAATGCCGCCGGAATGCCGTGACCGGAAACATCGCTCAGGAAAACCCCGATCTTCGACGTATCCCTGAAGAAAATGAAATCGTAGAAATCCCCGCCCACCAGATCCATCGGTTTATAGATAGCGGAAATCCACTCCTGCGGGTTCTGGCTCGGGATTAGCCTCTGCTGGATTGTCCTCGCCATAATCAGTTCTTTTTCGATGATCCTGTTCCTAACCGCCAGATTGTTCCTTTCCTTCTCCAGTTCCTTCGCGCGGAGATACGCCCGGTAACGGTAACGGTCGATCAGGAGATAGAAAACACCCGCGATGAGCAGGGTTGACGAAAGGTCGCGGATCGAGTACTGGGCGTGCAGGCCGGTGAAATCGGTGCCGCGCGACACGGCGGTCATGAAGAACCCGGTCACCGAAAGGAGCAGGAGAATATAGTTCTGGTAGAGACGGATCGGCGCGATCAGGGTGACCATGATGATGAAGAGATATCCGCCCATATACGCGGGGTCGGCCTTTGTCAGCCCGGTGAGTACCCCTGTGGCGATCAGGAGATAAGACTCGATAATGAGCGCAAGATAGATGCCGTTACGCCGGAAAAACGGGACGAAACGCAATCCCAGCACGATGGCCGCGACTACGGTCAAGCCGACCCGGAAGTAGAGCATCGCGTGCTCGTCCGGGAAAAGCGCCTGATCGATCGGGATATATGTCAGCCAGACGAAGAGCAGGATGATCCCGGCGATCAGCGAGAGAAAATAGGCTTGCCTGCCCAGTTCTTCTTCGTAGGTTTCGGCTACGTTATCGGAGTTACTTGAAAAAACGATGCGTTTCAGGGCTGTTATTATTTTTGACAACTCGGTCCCCTTATCAGACCTAATATTATTCACTCATTCGGAGATTCTGTCAAGCCGGATAATGCAGGCAGTACGGATAGGCTTGCTTTTTCTAAGAAATTAAAGCGTGTATTCAAAAATAAAACACCAAATGGTCACTTCCATTTATTGTTTGTTTTTAGAAGTGACCATGTGTATAACAGTTTGAAATTTTTCGGCGACTGTGCTATAATCTTGCCGTTATTTAAGGGGGACATTTTGCGCATCACCGAAGTGAAAAGTAAAAGTGAGTTAAAAAAGTTTGTTTATTTCCCGAAAACCCTTTATCGCGATTCGCCCAATTGGGCGCCCCCGATCTGGTCGGACGAAATCAAGGCATACGATCCGCGCCGCAATCCGGTGCTCCGGAATAACGATTACAGCCTGATCCTCGCTTACGACGATTCCGGAAATCTCGCCGGGCGCAACCTGATCTATATCGACGGCTCGTTCAACAGCTACTACAAGTCGAAAACCGGCTTCTTCGGCGGCTTCGAATGCGTCAATTCGATTGAGATCGCCGCTAGTTTAATGGAGCACACCGAAAAATGGCTCGCCGAACGCGGGATGGAAACTATCCGCGGGCCGATCCATCCCATCGCCGAAAACTGGGGTTTCCTCGCCGAGGGTTTCGAACACCCGGCTATCTTCATGTCGCCCTACAATCATCCTTACTATCTCGATCTATTCTCAAAGATGAAGGGCTACGAGAAAGTCAAAGACCTGATCGCCTATATGGGAGACAGCCGTGACGGTTACATGATACCCGAAAGGATCGTAGAGTTTTCACGGCGGATTTTGGAGCATCGCCCGAACCTCACGGTCCGGCGCCTGCGGGCGAATAAGATCATCGAGGACGGCGAACACATCTGGCGCATCACGAACGAATCGCTCTCCGATAACTGGGGATACGTCCCTCTCGAGCGCGATGTGTTCCTCGATATGGTGCATAAGATCGGGCCGATTGTCGACCCGGACGCGATCTGGTTTGTCGAGGATAAGGGGACGCCCGTCGCCTATGCGTTCGGTTTCCCCGACCTCAACACCGTTCTCCGCAAGATCGACGGCCGGCTGTTCCCGTTCGGATTCCTTTCGGTGCTGTTCGGAATCAAGCTTGTCCGTTACTTCCGGCTCTTCGGCCTCGCGGTGATGCCGGGCTACAAACGGATGGGGCTGGACGTACTCTTATACATCAATCTCTACAACGCCCTGAGGCCGCGCGGCGTCAAGTTGGAAGCCAACTATATCCTCGAGGATAATTTCAGTATCCGCAACGCGCTTGAAAAGCTGAACCTCGCGCCGATTAAAAAATTTCGGATATTCGAAAAAAGCATCCTGAAATAGTGCCGCGGAATACTTCGACCCGTTTGTCAACACCTTGTTTCTATCTATAAATCTCAAAATCATACTTTTCGAGAAGAAATATCGGGTATTTTCCGATAGATTATTTATGCTTCCATCTTTATAGTAATGATGGTATATTTTCGGACGGAGAGTATCATGGGTGATTTTCTGAAGAGCATGGGAAATAACGTTTTTCTGATCTATATAGGGATTTCCGTTGTATTATTCGTCACCTTTTTAATCATTTACCGCGTATCCCTCTACCTCACGAAGCAAAAAAGGATAAACGCGAGCGAAGTGTACCTGAAAAACGGAGAATTCGATAAGGTCCTCGCCTCACTCAAGGACGTGGTGAAAAGCGGAAGCGGAACCTATCTCCAGATGCACTATGTCGCGCAGGCGTTCGAGGGAATGCAGAATTATACCCGGGCGATCGACTTTTACGAGAAGTGCATGGTCAGACTGCCGTTGAACGAATCCGAATTCAAGGACGTGCTTTTCCTGAAAATCGCCCGTCTCTTCCACAGGATCGGCAGGCTCAAGGAAGCCCTCGGATATTTCGAGACGGTAGTCAATAAGAAGACGACTTCCAAGCATGTCTATTATGAGATCGCGCTCGTGCTTTTCCAGATGCAGAAGTACACGTCGGTACAGAACCACCTTGAAACATATCTGCGTTACGCCCCGAAAGATGTCAACGCGCTCCTTCTGCTCGGGAAGACCTATTTCTACTCCAACTCATACCAGAAGGCGGTCAATACCCTGCTATCGATCGTGCCGGAAGTGGCGAAGACCGGCGAAGAAAAAGCCCTCGATTGCAAACTCCATCTCGCGAAGTCATATATCATGCTGAAAAAGTATCCCGGCGCCAAGGAGATTTACGAGAACATCCTGACCGAGAACGGCGATATCGTTCCGTTCCTTCCCGAATATATCATCGTGCTCAGTAATGTAAACGAACCGGAAAAGGCCGAAAAAATCCTGAATGACAATATGGACAAATTGACCGACGAGGCGCGGCAGGAGAGCCTTTACCTGATGGGCACCAATTTCTGGGAACGCAGGCAATACCGGAAGGCGATGGACTATTGGAAAAGGATATTCGCGGAGAATCCCGAGTTCAAAGACCTTGGCGATATCATGAGGAAATACAGTCCGTTCATGGAAAATCAGGTGTTCGACTTTCTCTATGACGACGTGGTGGACACGGAAAACAAGATCAAGAGCGCACTCAATATTTCCCATGCCGCGGAATCTTTTGTACAAGAAAACTTCTGGGTGTTCTTCGGCCAGAACGAATGCTACATCCTGAACCGCAGGCTGTCGCCGTTTACCCTCGAAGACATCGAGGCATGCGAGTCGTTTATTAAATCGAGCAGGCAAACGAACAATAATTATATCCTGCTGTCATATTATCACATCACCCCGCAGTGCCAGGATACGGTGTTTTATAAAAAACTCCGCATTCTCCAGGGAACGGAATTCATCGGATTTTTCAGCGAAAAGATTTGGAACTTGGTATCCCGCGAAACCAACTAACTCTGTACCGCTTTTTTCGATACTGCGGCCTTTCTTTCCTTCTCGAGTTCCTTCGCGGAAATAATCAGCATCTGAAGCCGGTTTTCAATATTACCCATACTGGTATCGGGATCGAAGTCGAGCGAGACGATCTGGATTTGGGGATAGATGTTTTTCAGCGACTTGCTCATCCCGCGTCCGGTGATGTGATTGGGCAGGCACCCGAACGGCTGGACGATCACGAACGAGTTCACGCCGCGTTCGGCAAGCATGCATATCTCGCCCGGCAGAAGCCATCCCTCGCCCGCCACATACGACACGTCCATCAGTTTCTTGACCTGCTCGATCACGTCGTAGATCGTGTAATGCGGGTCGGCGTGACGGAAATCTTTCATCACCGCGAGCACATGCTTTACCGCGTCGTCGAATAAACCCTCTTTTAGATTGGACACCAGCAGGTTGATAACCGGGTTGGGCACAAGCCGCCTCCGGCTTTTATCCCGTTCGATAATCGCGGTTCTGCGGAAGAAATCGAGCATGGACGGTATGACCACTTCCATACCGTGCTCCTCGAGGTATCGCTCCAGATTGCGGTTCGAGGCCGGGTGGAAGTTCAGCAGGATTTCGCCTACAATCCCCACCCTCGGGCGCCGTTTCGTCATCTTGACCGGAATCCGGTTATACGCCGCGACCGCCTCGGCAAGTATCCCGAGCAGCACTTTTTTCGGTTTCGCGATGCTGCCGGTCAGGCGTTTGATATAGTAATCGAACAGGTCATCGCATTCGCCCTTAATCGTCTCGTAAGGCCGGAGACGTCTGCGCATCATCTCGAGCGCGTCATTGATACAAATACCCCAAAGCGCCCTGATCTGGAAGCGTATCCCGATCTTGAAGCCGGGATGGATGCGCTTAGTATCCACGCCGGTCGTAATAATCGGAATCTGCGGATAGCCCGCCTCGTCGAGCGCTTTTCTCGCGAGGGCGGAATACTGTCCCGCCCGGCAGTCGTCGCAGTTCTTCGCGAGGCCGAGCGCCACCTCGTCGGGAGAATACGTCCCTTTCTCGAGAAGGGACAACGCTTCGCCGATATTCACCTGCGCGGGGAAGCAGATATCGTTATGGACGAACTTCTTCCCGAGCGCGATCGCGCGGTCGTCGGCGAGCGGCATGGGGATCACACGGTATCCGAGCGAGCCCAGGATACCCGAGGCAAGCTGGGAGAACGCCGGCGAAAGGTTCGGGGCGAGAATAATCTTCTCCTTGCGGTGACGTTTGATGTACTTGGATACGAACGCGTTCTTCAACTCGACCAGTTTCTGCGGGATGGTCGACTTCCGCATCTTCTCGCGTTTCGAACGGATCGTCTCCACGAACGACTTGATCCGGATATTGATCGGGCCGACCGCCTCTCCTTCGTCGAGCTTCAGGATGAGAAGCTCCTTATCCGACACCTCGCGGAGAATCCGGCTCATCTCGTCGGAGATGATCGCGTCATGCCCGCAGCCGAAACTGACGATCTGGACGATCTCGATATTCGGGTTCTTCGCCGCGAAAAGCCCCGCGCTCGCCATCCTTGTGTGATAGGGAATTGTCGTCTCCATCCGCACGTTCCTGAGGTCCTGCTTCTTGAGGTCGGCGATAGAGTCGAGGATCAAGACCGGGATACCGAGGCGCGTAAAATGCGACGACAGGTTGTGATTGACAAGGTCGTCGGAGTGGTAAGGCCGTCCGGCGAGGATCACAGCGAAATCGCTCGTCCCGCGCAGGGAGTGGAGCACCTGATTCCCGGCGCGTTCCAGCTCGCGCTTGATCTTCTTCTCGACCGCCTCGGCCTCACGCATCGCCCGCCGCACGACACGCTCGGGGATGCCGAACGTCTTCACGATGAATTCGGCGGTCTGATTGACACGGAGTTTATGATTGAACCAGTGAAATACCGGGTGGTCGAACGGGATACCGTGCCGCTTCTCGGGATCGTCGCTGTTCGCGATCACGATCGGATAGCCCTGCACGATGGAGCAGACATGCGATCCATCGGCGGAAGCGTTCTCGACCGGGACGCGGATCATCATCGGCATGAAGATTCGGTCTACCTTTCGCTCGATCAAGTCCTGCACATGCCCGTGAGCGAGTTTCGCCGGGAAACATACCGTATCCGACGGGACATACGAGATTCCGTCCTCGAACAGCTCGTAACTGCTTCTCCGCGATATGACCACCTCGAAACCGAGCGAGGTGAACAGCGCTTTCCAGAACGGGATACTTTCCCAGAAATTGAGCACCCTCGGGATACCGATTTTCAGTTTCCGCTTTTCACCGTAGACACGTGGTTGGTAGTCCGCGAAAAGGAGCTGGTTCTGGAGCTTCATCAGGTCGGGTACATTACCGAGGTCTTTCCTGCTCCGTCCGAATAGCTTCTTCACTTCCGGGTTGGACGGATCGCCGATAATCTCGCCCTTTTCACAGCGGTTGCCGGTGATATAGTATGTCCCGTCGCTGAATGTCACCACCGTGCGGCTGCAATTGTTGGTACAGAACGGGCAGATATTGCCGGGCTCCTTGGTGTAGAAAAAGGCTTCCATGAAATCGAGGCCGATGAAAGTGCTCCGGTAATCGGGCTGTTCGGCCCGTTTCTTCCCGATATACTCCTTAGTAAGGAGCGCGATACCGATAGCGCCCATATGACCGGGATACGGCGGGCGGATGACGTTCCTGCCGGTGTACTGTTCGAGGGCGCGCAGGACGGCGTCGTTACGGAAAGTCCCGCCCTGTACGACGATTACGTCGCCGAGCGCGTCGAAGTTCGACAGCCGGACGACCTTGGTAAACACATTCTCTATGATCGAACGGCAAAGCCCGGCGAGAATGTCCTCGGTGGTCTTGCCGTATTTCTGTTCGGTGATAATGGAGCTGTTCATAAAGACAGTACAGCGCGAGCCGAGGCGCGACGGGTGCTCCGCCCTGAACGCGCGCGGGGCGATCTCGTGCACGGGGATACCCAACGACCGGGCGTAGGTTTCGAGGAACGAGCCGCATCCCGCAGAACAAGCTTCGTTCAGCACGATCCCGGTCACGATGCCGCTCTTCAGGCTGATCGCCTTCATGTCCTGCCCGCCGATATCCAGCACGAACGATACGTCCGGCGCGAACTTCTGCGCGGCCTCGGCATGCGCCACAGTCTCGACCGTGTGGAAGTCGGCATGGAACGCCTTGGTGAACAGCATCTCGCCGTACCCGGTCGTCCCGACTCCCAGTATATTGAATTCCACGCCCTTCGCCCGGTAACGCTCCCTGAGTTCGATGAGCGCGTTCCGGATCACCATCAGCGGCTCGCCCATATTGTTCGTGTAGAACAGGTCGACCACTTCCCCGACAGTATCCAACAGGACGAACTTGCTCGTCGTAGAGCCTGCGTCTATCCCGAGATAGACATCGAGTTCCGTCCCGGCGGGATAGTTCTTCGGGGTGAACTCCGGCAGGCGGTGGCGTTCGGTAAACGCTTCCCCTTCAGCGGGGTTGTCGAAAAAGTTCTCTATCTCATAGGTAAATGTTTTTATCCGGTTCTCGACATATTCCTTCATCGCGGCAAGGGATTTCTCGCGCGAGTACTCCGGGACTTTATCCTGAAACATCGCGGCAATCGAAATGGCCGCGCCCCACGCGACGAGGATTTCGGGGTGCTCGGGGATGACAGTATCGTCGGCTTCGAGCCGCAGGCGTTCTCGGAACACCTCGATCAGCTTGGGATTGAATGTCAGCGGGCCGCCCTCGAAGATGACCTTCGGGGAGAACTCCATTCCCTGCGCGAGTCCGCCGATCGTCTGCTTGGCGATCGCGTGGAACGACGAAAGAGCTATATCTTCCTTCGACACGCCCTGATTGAGAAGAGGCTGTATATCGGTCTTGGCGAATACGCCGCACCGGCCGGAAATGTCGTAGACCTTTTCACCCCGTTCGGCAAGCGCGCCGAATTCCTCGGGCTTGACATGGAGGATTTCCGCGATCTGGTCGATGAACGCGCCGGTGCCGCCCGCGCACGAGCCGTTCATACGCATATCCGACGCGACCAACTGCCCGGTCGACGGCTCGTAACGGAAAAAGACGACTTTCGCGTCCTGCCCGCCCAGTTCTATGGCGACCCGGACGTCCTTATAGAAATTTTTAATCGCGAGAGCGTTGGCGACCACTTCCTGAATATAAAACGCGCCGAGAACTTGCGAGATCGTCTGTCCCCCGCTTCCGCAGACCGCGATGATAAACTCGGCATGGGGAAAACGCCCATGCGCGTCCGCCAGCATTTCCAGAACTGTTCTGGCTTGCTCGGCGTTGTGACGTTTATACTCGAAGTGCAGAAGCCGGTAATCGGCGGGGTCGGTAACGGCGATTTTTACTGTCGTCGAGCCTACATCGAGGCCTACATGATAAACCGCGGAACTCATTCACGCTCCTTTTGTCCGCAACATGTTCTATGGGTTCCCTTGGGCGAATTATTCCCTTTTAGATATTAATGAATCGAATAATATTTTTCAAATATTTAAACCTATATTTTTAGTATTATTATACCCGGCGGCGGGTCTCGAATGGAACGGATGAGAAAACGGGCATTCCGTCACGGTATAGAGATGGTCAATCGGCGGGATTGTCCAAGATTTCCCGAACCGCCGCCGAAAACGCCGAGATGCTGAGGGGTTTCTGAAGGAACATTTTGACATTCAGGTTCTTGTCATCGTTCGACAGTTCGCTGACATCCTGACCGCTCAGGATGATCATCGGGATGTTCTTATTGAGACGCGAGACCGACAACGCGAAATCCTTTCCGGTCATGCCGGGCATATGATAGTCCGAGACGATCAGCTTGTACGAATCGTTTCCCGCCTTGAGACTCTCTATCGCTTCCATGGGGTCGTTGAAAGATTTGACCTGATAGCCGATCTGCGAAAGGAAACGGGAAATAAAATCCGACACCGCGATTTCATCGTCCACTACCATCACTCTTTCTATCCCGTGACGGATCGCCGGTTCGTCGGGTTTCGATGGAACCGGAACTTGCTTCTTGTATGCCGGAAGGATGATCGTGAATTTAGTCCCTATATTGAGCTGGCTGGATACCGAAACCTCGCCGTGGTGGTTCTTGACAATCCCATGCACGAGCGACAACCCCATCCCGGTGCCTTCCCCTACGCCCTTTGTCGTAAAAAACGGCTCGAATATTCGGTCGATCACTGTCGGGTCGATCCCTTCGCCGGTATCCTCGACTGTTAGTTCATAACGGTCCGATTTGAGAATGCGAATCCGGATACCGAGAGTTCCGCCGTTCTTCTTCATCGCATGCGCCGAATTGGTGCAGAGATTGAGCAGAACCTGCTGTATCTGGGTCGGGTCTCCGAGGATGATACATTCGCTCTCGGGAAGATCGGCATGGATAGTGATCGAGGGCGGCAGCGACGCCCGGATGATCCTGAGGGTTTCGTTGACAGCGGACTTCAAATCCACCGGGCATTTCTCCTTCTCGCTCAGGCGGCTGAATGTCAGTATCTGCGCGACCAGTTGGGCGGCGCGTTTCGATGCGGTGATGATCTCGTTCAGTTCGTACTCGTCCTCGCCACTCTCCATCTGCTTCCGTTTCAGCAGTTCGGCAAATCCCAGGATCGCGGTCAGGATATTATTGAAGTCGTGCGCGATTCCCCCCGCGAGCGTCCCGATCGCTTCCATTTTCTGAGACTGGCGAAGTTTCCTTTCCAGTTCGATTTTTTCAGTTACGTCCTCGACTAACGAGACCATCAGGTTTTGATCGAAGATCGGGATATTCTTCGCTGAAATGATCTTCCTCGAACCGTCCTCGGCGACTATCCTGATATTCTCCCAGTGCATTTTCGACGGGTCGCCCGACATGATATCGGCCATCACCCTGTCTTTGATCTCTTTTCTATAAACCGGATCGGGATACACAAATTCGAAAAAGTGCTCGATATCCGTGATCTTATCGGGCGGCCATCCGTATATCTCGGAGAACTGTTTATTCATGTATTCGGCGCGTCCGGAATCGATCAGGTTCACCGCCAGGCCGACCGGAAGGTTTTCCACGATAGATTCGATATAACGGTTCCTCTTCGCGAGGTTCTCGATTAGTTCCTTTTGTTTGGAGATATCCTTGAATATCCCGAATAACCTCGGCGGTTTCCCTGTTTCCTTTTCGATAATCCAGCCGTTCAACTCAATCCACACGTTTTTATTACCGTCCATTTTTAAAAGGGCTTCCGCCGAAAACGATTCGGTTTTCCCGTCGATCAACCCCTTCAAATGCTCGAGAATCGACCTTCTATCTTTAGCGCGGAGCATCCCGAAAATTTTCGAGAGACGCACCTTCCGATCCGGGCTGATCGCGGTTAACGACGGCGGGTAATACTCGGTCAGGGTGATATACCGGTCGCCGTATCGCCAGTCCCAGCTTCCCACGAGCGCGCTATTGAGCGCGAACGAGAGCCGTTTTTTCGCGTCCTGAAGCTCATCCTTCGCGGCGACGAGCCGTGAGACATCCCGCCGTATCAGAATATAGATGATAACCGAGGAGCAGAGGATAAAAAAGGTTCCCTTGATTGTTTGAATTTGTGTATGTATTGTAGAATCTTTGTAGATTGATTCCACGAGCAAATCGGAAAAAAGGATCCAAAGAAAACCGATTCCCAGGTAAATCAGAGCAATTTTGATAACGGACAAATCTTTAACTTTCATCCCCATGTGGGAATCCTTAAATAAAATAATTCACAACATTGAAATAGATTTTATAAAGCTTGATTTAATAAGTCAAATATTATTAATCGTATGAAGAATATACCAGGGTTCTATCCCGTTCTTGCGTTTTTCCGGTAATACGCTATACTTATTTTATACATAATCTGAAAAATGGAAGATTTTATGAAGGTCATGGAAGTCAGGACGATCGAGGATTGTTTCGATCAGGCGATGTTCCGGGAGCTTGTGCTGGACCGTCCGGTCTCTCGAGATTTCATTTTCCATCTCGGCAAGTACGGCGATCTGGAATATTTCTCCGAATTCCCGAATCCGTTCTTCAAGGTCAGTTCCGACGCGCGCTTCACGGTAAAAGGGATCGAAGGCAATAACACGCTTCGGCTTTTACTTAACGGCGATATCGAGTCCAATCTCCGCTATTTTATCCAAATCGCGGAATTGTTTAACTGAAACCCGCCCGATTAGTTTATCGGTATCCCGAGGGACGCCGCTTCCTTAGGGCTGTATTTCATCAGGATATCGAAATTCGCGTATTGGTTGATAATGAGGAAATGCGACACCGCGACCGTCAGGTCGGTTTCGCCCTTTGCGCCGAAGGCTTCCATCGCGGCACGGACTGTTTCGGCATCGTCGATATTGCAATTCGCCACCGCACTGAACACAATCGAATCGACCGTTTCCTTCTCGTCGCCGTTCATCTTCTGCCGGATCACCCCGTAGTCGGCCATGATCTTCACATACTTCGTTTTAAGCTGGAAGACCTGTACTCGGACTGAGTCCGGATCGGGAGTACCTTTCAGCAGTACCGCCGCGTCATGAAGGGCCATATCGTAAGTAAGCGCTATTTTTTCCCCCAAGCCTTCGGGGGTATAATTCTCTTTCAGGCATCCGGATACCGCCGCCATACAGAACAATACGATTACGGAATATTTCATGTTTCCCTCCGGGATTACTATAAGACCGAATTATCCGCGTGTCAACTTGTCACCCCGTTTGTCCCGGGCAAGGTGAGGAAAACATTGTAAAATTACATTTCATTTTTAAATCCATACCATTGACACATCACGGAGCGGCTGATGATACCGTCGATAAGGGTACTCAGTACCTTGACACAAGCCGGATTTGGATATACAATGATTCATCCTTCGTTAGGAGCGGCATATGAAAAAGTTATTCTTTTGGATCGGTGGAGCGGTAATAGTGTTATCCCTTTCGATGACCGGATGCGGGGGCGGCGGAGTTACGAAAGGCGAAGTCAGCAGTCTCGAAAGCGGAACATATAAAAAAGCCAACAACGTCATGTTTGTTTATAAGACTTCCGATCAGAGCATTAAGACCGTCGCCGTGATGGGAGACTTCAACCAGTGGAAGAAAGACGGTATCCCGATGACGTACGAGAAGGGCATCTGGAAAGTCGTCCTTTCGCTCTCGGACGGGTTCTACGCCTACAAGCTGATTATCAACGGGACAAAGGTGATGACCCCTCCCGGAGCGGAAGCCTATGCTCCCGACGGCTCCGGCGGTAAGAATGGAATTGTAGAAGTCGTATCCGCTGTCAGCGAGTAAGGATCATCCATTGAACTTCCGAAGCCATGTCACGATAGTTATCGCCGCGATCCTATCGCTCGTATTGTCGCAATGCGGTGGCTCGAATCAATCCGGCAATATCCTGAAGCCCGATCAAGATGCGACCAACACATCGGCGGCATGTGTCACGAATTGTTCCATATTCAGCTACAAACCACAAAGCGGCATCGTCAAATCCGTATCCATCACGGGCGATTTCCTGAAATGGAGTAAGAAGGGCAAACCGCTCACTTATAACTCGAATTCCCAGAAATGGATCATCTCGCTCAGTTTAAATCCCGGTGTTTACCAGTATGTCTATATTATTAACGGGACAAACTACACGCACGACCCCGAAGCGCTCGCGAATGTCCCCGATAAGAATTACGGTCAAGTCTCTATTATCGAGGTAAGCGAACCATGAAAAACAGTATCCGTGCCTTACTCTCTATCGCGATAGCCGCTGTCGCCGTTTCGGCCTGCAACCAGCAAAGCCTGGTCTCGCCCCATCCCGCGATCACCAATATCAGTGTGGCGGACGCATACAAGCTCTATAACGAAAACCTGACCAATATGTCGTTCATCGTCCTCGATGTCCGTAAGCCCGACGAGTTTTCGGGCGGGCATATCACCGGCGCGGTCAACCTGAATTACCAAGACCCGCTTTTCCAGCAGAACGCCGCCGCGCTCGATAAGTCTAAGGTGTACTTGGTCTACTGCAAGGCGGGAACCCGGAGCGCGAAGGCTTCGGAAGCAATGGCGAACATGGGGTTCAAGAAAATCTATAACATGACCGGCGGATTCGACTCATGGTCGGCGTCGGGATATCCGTCGGAGAAATAACGCCTACTCTTCCTTTACGCAATCCGCCACCCACTTCAGATAGTCGGGATTACCGTCCGACGCCGGCATCGCTAGGACTTCCGGCACACGGTACGGATGAAGTTTCCTGACCGCCTCCAAAAGAGCCGGGAACCGTCCGGCCGTCGTCTTCGCGATACACATCCATTCCGGATTGTCCTCGATCTTTCCTTCCCAACGGTACACGCTTCGGATCGGCCCAAGAAGCTGAACACAGGCCGCGAGACGCTTTCCGACCAGTTCGTCCGCGAGAACACCGCCTGCGGCTTCATCCGGCACGGTGATCGTCACTTGGTATACTTCCGTCATCAATCCCCCCCTCCGGTCACGAGACCGGCAATCACCGGCGATATATAGACTTCGATAAGCGACGCGGCGATCAGCATCGGAATCACCACGAGGATGAAGAGCGCGGCCGCCTGCAGAAGGTACTCCGAAACCCGTTCGGGGAAACCGCCGCCGTTTTTCAGTTTGAACACCACCGCGCGCGCGATATAGATTCCGGCGACAAGACTGAGAACGATCGCCGGCAGTTCGATAATCCCATGGGGCAACAGCATTATAAGCATATCCCCGGACGTCCGTTCGGGGGCGAAGTAGTTCATCGCACAGCCCAGGACAAGGAAATTCAGCCCGGTCATCGCGAACGACGCGATTGCGAGGATAAACCCGCCGAGGACGATCACTCCGGAACCGCGCAGGTTATTGACAAAAATCTCAGGCGCGTTAAACCCCATCCCCTCGAATTTTGCCATGAGCGGTTCCATGAACAAGGCCTGGATATCGCGCGGGAGAAGCATTCCGATAGCGGTACAAACCGTGCAGAAAACAAGCGCGGCGATCAGGATCGCCTTTTCCTGAAACAGGAATCGAAGTATCCCGGGATAGCTGAATTGTTTGGGCATTTTTCCTCCACGAACCGATATTATACCTTTTTTTTGTTCCTTTGTAAACCCGGACTTGACTTTTTCGGTAAAGAGCTTTACATTGTTATAAGCCGCTAACTTAAGGGATTTGATATGACGAAAAGCATGGAAGACTACCTCGAAACCGTTTATTTGATTATCAGGGATAACAAAGTCGCGCGTGTGAAAGATGTCGCGGAGCGGTTGGGCGTAAAGAAGCCCTCGGTGATTACCGCGCTGAAAGAACTCGAGAGCCGCAAGCTCATCGTCCATGAGAAGTACGGGTATATCGACCTGACCGATAACGGTTCGAAAGAGGCATCGTTGATCTACTCGCGCCACGTGCTGTTGAAGAGCTTTCTCACCGAGCTTCTGGGTGTACCGGAAGAGGTCGCGGAAAACGAGGCGTGTTCGATGGAGCATGTGCTGAGCCCCGAAACCTTCGTCCGGCTGGAAGGATTTATCAAAACCCAGTTATCCAATCCGCGATAGACAAACTGGGATGCGGGTTTCGCCTTATGAAACATATTTGATTTCTTTACGGTCGTAATAGAAAAAAGGGTCTGTTTTTTGAATTTTTCCTTATTTACTAAACAATTAGCGTAATATTCCGAATATTAAAACAGAGTTGTGCAAGGGGAGTTCTGTATGGCTATTCAAAGGACATTGACTATATTAAAACCCGACGCCTATCGCGCGGGAAATATGGGAAATATCATCGCACTCATCGAAGAAAGCGGCTTCAAGATCGTCCACGCACTGCTCTTTAAATTCACGGAAAAATCCGCCCGCCAATTCTATCAGGTACACGACGGCAAAGATTTCTTCGCCGGACTCCTCGAATTTACCGTATCGGATAAAGTGCTCGCGATGGTGCTCGAAAAGGAAAATGCGATTGCCGATTTCAGGAAGCTGATGGGCGCGACCGATCCCGCGAAAGCCGACCCCGGTACGATCCGCGCGAAATTCGGGACTGCGTTGCCGAAAAACGCTGTTCACGGTTCCGACTCGGAAGCGAACGCGCGCAAGGAGATTACCTACATCTTCGGCGAATTCGCGTCCATTCCGTCCACCGAAAAGAACCACGCCAAAGAGTACTGATTAGAAACCAAGTCTTTTAAATCTCTTCTCCAATTCGATTTTTGATAACGAAAACATCACCGGTCTCCCGTGAGGGCACGAGAACGGCCTTTCCGTCCGCGAAAGCCTGTCCATCAGTTCGTCCGCCTCTTCGCGCGTGAGCCCCTCGCCCGCCCGGACTGACGCCTTACACGCCATCTGTTTAATCGCCGAATCGATAAAATCCGCCGAATGGACGTCCGAATCCGGGTTCTCCGCGAGCTTGTCGACAAACCCGTTCACCGCCGCTTCCGCATCCTCATACTCGATATAACCCGGCACGCTCCGGATGATAAACGTATTCCCGCCGAAATGCTCGATCCCAAAACCCATCGCGTCGAGCGTCCCGAGACTCTCGTTCATCACGTCCGCCGCCTTCAACGGGACGTCTATCTTCAACGGAACCAGCAGTTCCTGCGAGGGCGCGTCCTTCGCGCGGTAACGGTCCCGCATCAGCTCGTAGTTGATCCGTTCGTGCGCCGCGTGCTGGTCGACGAAGATCACCTGCGCCCCGTCCTCGAGCAGGATGTATGTCGAGAAAAGTATCCCGATAAACCGGTAATCCCGGATTTCCGCCTTCTCCTGCAGAGTCACCGGCTCGGCTCCGAACAGTCCTTCGTTGGGGGCAGGTGTTTCGACACTTTTATCCGCTTCGGTCTCTTCCCCGCCGGATGCCGCCGGGGGAAAAGAACTGTACTCCCGACGGGGACTCTCTTCCTTATCGAGGAACGTCCTGATCGCGCCGGCGATTTTTTGTTCGTAGGGGGTGAAACGGATTTCACCTTCCTCTGCGGGCGCGACACTTCCGAAATCGGTCAGGTTTTCCGATACCGCGCGGCGCAGTATTTTCGCGACAGCCTGCTCCTCGCGGAAACGGACTTCCTTTTTCATCGGGTGCACGTTAAAATCGGCTTCCGACGGATCGAGTTCAAGATAGAGGAACGCCGCCGGGAAAAAACCCTTCGGGACAAGGTTGCCGTAGGTGTGCTGGATCGAGAAGGAAAAGTGCTTCCATTCCACGGCCCGGCGGTTCACGAAAAAGTATTGGTACGAACGGTTCGGGCGGATGAACGCGGGCATCGTGATATAGCCCGTGATCGCGATCCCGCCCTCGAAGTGCTCGATAGGGATAAGGTAGTTGAGGGTATCGGGGAAGAACTCCGCGACCCGTTCGAGAAGTGTCTTGCGCGGAGAGGCGAGATATTTCCGTTCCCCGCCGGACATAAACTCGAAGCCGGTTTCGTAAAATGCGAGCGCCTTTTTTATGATCTCGAGATTGACAAAACGGGTTTCGGCGGAATCGGACGAGAGAAACTTCCTCCGCGCGGGAAGGTTGCCGAAAAGGTTCTTGACAACGACCGAGGTGCCGTTACTCATCCCGGCTTCGATCAGCGAGACTTCCTTCCCGTAGGCGACCTCGAGACGGTTTCCGGAAATAGTATCCCGCGCTCGCGACCCGACGGCCAATTCGGCGACCTCGGCGATACTCGAAAGCGCCTCTCCCCGGAAACCGAGTGTGCGGAGATTCATGATGTCGTCGAAATCGGCGATTTTACTGGTCGTGTGATTTTTATAGCAGACTGCGAGATCGTCGCGTTCCATCCCGCACCCGTCGTCATAGACTTCGATCATGTCCTTGCCGCCGCCCATCACACCCACACGGATCATTCCCGCGCCCGCGTCGATGGAGTTATCGATCAATTCCCGGACAATGGATGCCGGGCGGTCGATCACTTCTCCGGCGGCGATTTTTACAACTGTGTTATAATCGAGAGTCCTTATGACCCCCACAGCTCGTTCCTGTGATTGAGTTTCAGGGAAAGGATGATCCCGGCGATCCCGAGAAGCACCATCGGCAGACTCAGCACCATTCCCATAGTCAGCCAGTCGCCGGCAAGATACCCGAGCTGTGCGTCAGGCTGGCGGAAGTTCTCCGCGATAAAACGAGCGAGGCCGTAACCGGTCGTAAAGATCGCGAAGATCAGTCCGCGCGGTTTATTCTTGACCAGCCTGAATACGAGGAATACGATCGTAAACAGGATCGCGCCTTCCATCAGCATCTCGTATATCTGCGAGGGATGACGCGGGAGATTGACCATCGTCTGGCCGGGCAGGATATCGATTCCGACCTTTTTCGCCATCGCGGTCACCCACGGCTCAGAGACAGAATAGAGCGACGGCCCGGGATTGCCGATCTCAGGCTTCGGCCCGAAAAGCATCCCCCACGGCGCATCGGTGGCGTTACCCCACAACTCGCCGTTGACAAAGTTTCCCCATCGCCCGAAAAAGAGACCGAGCGGGAGAGGTATCATAAAAAGGTCAGCGTAATCGATGAAACTCTTTTTCTTGTTGTTGAGGTAGATCGCAACGGCGAGGATCGAGAAGATAAACCCGCCGTGGAACGACATCCCGCCCTTCCAGACCATCAGCATCTCGAGCGGGTTCTGGAGATAATACCCCAGATTGTAGAATAGGATATAGCCCAGACGGCCGCCGACAAGTACTCCGAGGATGACCACGAACAGGACGTCGCCCATTTCCTCGATCTTGACTTTCAGCACACCCTTTTTGATATAGTACTTGAAGAAAAGGTACGCGAGCAGGAACCCGACTACATACATCATGCTGTACCAACGGATCGCGAAAGTATCGGTGATCGCGAAAATGACCGGGTTGATATTCGGCTGTTGCAGGAACGAGAACATGGGTAACTCCTTGTGAAATGAAAAGTTGAAAGTGACCTCCCAGCTTTCGCTGGAAGGCAAGCAAGTGAAAAATAAAAATCGATTTAGAACTCTCACTTTTTACTTTCGATTTATCCTAGATATTTCGGATATTTATTTTACCGGATATTTCCGAAAATGACAAAAATTCAGGGAGTTATCGGGCGGGTGTTTTAGGCGGATTCTTGCTGATCCGACTTTGTTTCTATTGAGGGCGGAATGCTTCATGCCCATCGATAAAAAAAGCCGCCCCCGCTTCGCGAGGACAAGCCCCGCAAGTTAGAGACGGCTCGAAATTTGTTTGTTTTACGATTTAAAAAGCGTAACCGAGGTTGACGCCGTATAATACACCGCCTATGCTGGGAGAATACAGAGAACCCCAGGAAGAGGTACCAAGACCAATAGCGATGTCATATCCCACATGTGGTTCGAGATAAAAACCGGTATTCCCGGCGAAGAACCACTGATATCCTGCACGAATAGGAATATCAAGTACCATATAATTCCAAGAATATCCTGTCCAGCCGCCCGACCAAAGCTGAAGACCAACACCGGCACCGACCCATAATCCGCCGAACGGATTGCCTTTAAAGAAATTGAACCCGGCATCGGCGATAAAGTAATGCGCCTGTACACCGAAACCAATGTAGGTCCAGTTATAACCGTAACCCGACCAAGAGAGAAAAGTAACTGGGACATAAACACTCAAGGGACCGCCAAGTGTAAATTCCGCCGATCCGGTTACCCCGATCGCGCCCCATAAGAGGTTAACTACGGTAAAGATAGGATCGACCGAAACAGACACCCCGGCGCTTGCCTTCGATGGAGCCGAGAAGTTGAGAATCAGAACGGCAACGAATACAGTTAAAACGATAGACAGCTTACGCATACAAATGCCTCCTAATTGTGATGGAATATTATAACGGGCGTATACGTTTTGTCAACCTTTACACCCCTAATTTCATACAATCTTACTATTCTTCTACGAACCCCAGATAATTGAAATTGACGATACCGTCCAGCGCGATGGTGATCAATTTATCTTTCTTAAAGTCGTAGACCGCGATCACACCGGGTTTTTCAGCGGTGAACGCCCAAGGCTTCTTTTCGCTCGGGTCGCCGTCAAGGACGGAACAGAGCAGGTAACGGCCGTCGGACGAAACATCGAACAGTCCGGCGGAGTCTTCGACCACGATTTCGGAATCGCCGCTCTCGAGGTCGATCATCACGATATCGCTGATCTCGACATTCCCGTACTTAGTCACGTCCTGGACAAACACGGCATTCAGCGCCTCGCTGTAGACCGGGTAATGCGGCCAGAAGTGCCAGAGGTTTTCGCCGGTTCCGGGCACTTCTTTCTTGAAGTCGAAAATCTTCTCCGGCTTCCCGCCCTTCGTATCGACCATCATCAGCGAGGTCAGCTTATTATTGTTCTTTTCTTTCGTGGCATAGTAAATTACCTTATCCCCCGCCCAGAACGGCCTGAAATCACCGGCATCGGGCATATCGGCCAGCTTGATCAGATCCTTCGGCTTCGAGAAGTCGAGGAGATAGACCGCGTGACCGGTGCCGTTCTCGATAATATACGTCAGGACCGCCTTCGTTCCTTCGGGGTTGACACACCAGTTCATGATGCCCTTTGAGGCTTTTAGTATCTTCGGGAACTTGTTTTCCGCGGCGACCGAGAACTTTTTCGTTGCAAGGTCGAATTTATACGCGAAGTCCTGATAGATAAAGCGCGCATAGTAAATGATAGACTTGCCGTCCGATGTAAACACCGGAGCCTTGATAAAATGGGTTCCGCTCTTTTTCGGCGTCTCGTAGGCCACGGCGGATGTCAGGCCGTCCTCTATATTCCCGTATGACACAACGGTATACGCCTTCGGGAGTTTCAGCTTCCCGAACTGCGCCACGTTCTCCGTCACGAATACGATGTTGCCGCTTTTATCGCACCCCATCTCCCATTGCGGAGAATACTCCCCGTTCAGAAGTTTGATGTCCTGTTTGGAATAAAGGATATCCTGCTCGGATGCATCGAAGTCCGAGACCACCCCGATTTCGTCGGTGTTCGCGCCGTACTGGGCGCTTGAACTGACATAGAATATTTTTGGAACCCCCGCCCCGAAACCGTTCAGCTGGCAAATAAAAATCGCCGTTAATACTAAGCCGAATGCTTTCATACCCTTCTCCTTGTGAGTGTTTTAGTCGCCTATCAATGACCAAGCCCCTACTGTCAAATCGAGTACTACTTTATTGTCCGGGGGTTCGAGATCGACCCGCACCCCTTCGATCACATACTTCTGATTCTCGAACACAATCCCGCCCCACAGGCTCAGGCCGTCGACCTTCGCAAGGTATGCCGTATTCGTGTCTTCGCCCGCGTAATGCATCAAGTACCCCTCGACGACAAGCGGGGCGATGATCGACGCTTCTTTTTCATCCACGAAGAACGCCTTCAGCTTGCCGTGGATGATATGTTCCAGCCCGATGGAAACATACTGCTTCGAGTATGCCTTAAGATCGCCGTCGAAACCGGGAATCGTATCGATATATAAGGTCTCTATTTCCATCTTCTGGTTCGCTCCTACAGCGACAGTCCTGACTGGGCAGGGATATGTCACGAGCGATCCGGTTTCGATATCGAATACGAATTCGCCGTTTTCCATGGAGTTCAGCGCGATGTCGTTGGCATGGTAATGCCCTGTGAACACGGTCCTGACATGGTAAGCCGCGAACATTTTCGCGATCTCTTTGTAATTATCGATCAGGTACTCCGGGTGCAGACGGGACTGCCCCGTCCAGTGCTCGACTACGCCATGGTGCATGACCGCGATTACAGCCTTGTCCTTCACCACCGCGAGATGAAGCAGTTTCTCCATCCAGTCGATTGTCGCCTGGGTAAATCTTCCGGGAGTGACCGGTTCGCCTTTTTTATAGTTCTCGTCATGATCCGTACTGTCGAGACACAGAAGCCATAGCCCCGGAACAGGCTCGGCGAGATACGACAACGAGTTGGTGTCGCGCTCGATCGCTTCGTTAAAACCGAACTCTCCGTACATCCGGGCGAACATCTCCCCGTCGATACTCTCGACCGGAGTTTTCGTTTCCCCGTCAAACTTGACGGCGTGCGGGTTATTGATATCGTGATTTCCCGGGACGACAAACACCTTCTTGCCCGACGCTTCGATCAGGGCAAGAGAGGCGGCTACTTTTTCATGGCAAACCTTTTCGCCATCCTTTGTCAGGTCGCCGCATATGATCACAAACTCGGCGGGCATTCCGGCGACCTTCCCGACCGCCGCCGCGAGCAGTTCCTCGCTGAATGTCAAAAGCTTTCTGTCCTCGAGGAGATAGTTCGAGTACGCCGTACCCGTCACCCCGAGCGACTTATCGTAGAAATGAAGGTCGGTCATCACCGCGAACGACGTCTGCGGGTATGCCGCGAACGGTTTCGAGAGGAATTCCGCCTCCTTCGGGTACTTGAACTCCAGCGTCTTCCCGCAGGAAAGTACAATCCCGATCAACACCCCAATCGCCAGTATGTTCCATTTCATAGTAACTTTTCCTTCGGACTACGCCGTACTATTTCTTCGCCTTCATCACTTCGGCCGCGAGGATATAAGTTCCGGCGCCGAATCCCGCCATCGGTATGGCCCCCTGATACGACTGGTTCTTTTCCTCGAATAGCTCGGGTATCAGGTAGAAATTCGCCTTCGCGTTGTCGACAATCCAGCGGAAGAGTTCGTCGGCGCGGTCCTTGTTCCCGAGACCCCAGTACGCCACCGCGATCCGCATATCGATAATGCCCCATTCCTGCATATCGTACCATGTAGCGTCGTCATTCCGGAAGAACCCGGGCGACTTCGCCATTTTGAGATTCTTTTCGTATGCCGCGAGAGTGGCGTTCGCGACCTTCTTGTCTACCATTCCAAAATTGATCGCTTCCACTCCCGCCGCGTCCATATATTTTGTAACGCCTTTCTCTTTATCTTCGAGATTGACTACGATCACATCGTCCGTAATGAAATGTTTCAGGAAGCCTGCCTTGATCGCGGCGGCCTTCTCCAAGTAGAATTTCTGGTCTTTCTTATCGGGAGAAACTTTCGCGAACATGGTCAGTCCGTTGTAGGCGTTGATCGTGGAGTACGCGAAATGCTTTTTACCGTCGACACCCTTTTCCGGCGCCCAATGGCGTTCCCAGATCGACGAGTCGGGCTTGAGGTAGCCTTCCGGCTCCATCAGGTGCACCAGCACGTCGGCGATCAATTCCTTCGCGACCGGGTAGTATTTTTTCACAAACGCTTTATCTTTCGAGGCAAGTGCGTACTCCGAGAACGCCCAAAGGAACAGGCCGAAATCGTCCCATTCGAGATTGGGCCCGGACTGGTTCAGGTCGCTCTCTTCGTCGCCGTTGCCGTAGTAACGGCAGACCGAAATCTTGTAGGGCTTGCCGACATATTCCGGCCCGCTGAATTTACCGTTAGGCGCGTTCAGCATGAACTCGAGGCAGGCCTTCGCCTCAGCCAAATGTCCGCTCTTCACAAGCGCGACCATCGAGTAGGAAGCGTCGCGCGGCCAGCAGATATTCCACTGTCCGGGAGGCATACTCGCGAGTATCTGGCCGTAGGGTTTGCCCGGCTCACGGCACTGCGCCATCTTCAATACGGCGGTAGACTGCTTGTAAAGGAGTTTCTCGTCATCGGACAATCCGGCGGGCATCTTTCCGCCCTTGTGCCATTTGTCCCACCACGCGATTTCGTCCTTTAAAACCTTCTCGCCGCTCTTCAGGATTGCGGTCATATCTTTGATATATGCTTCGTCGTCGCCGCTATTACAGAGCGCGAACACTGCGGTCAGGCGGACGACTTGCCCTTTTTTCAGCACGACGTTTTTGTACTTCATCGTCCCGATCAGGTCGCTTCCTTCCTCGACCAAATTATCGAGAGGAATGGTCTGTTTATCGATCAGGTTGGTGTAATTCTTCTTGGCTTTATATGCGTAGCTGTCCGGCACGGGAATCATCGTCATCAACTGAGCGGCGCCGGGTTTCACCTTCGACGGCGACTCGGTGAAAACGATACCGCCGTCCACCTCCTTCTTGACCGCAAGCTCCTTCGAGCTCATCGCGGCCTCGACATACAGGAACGGGTTGACCGAAGTATCGCCCGGGGTCGTATTCGAAAGTTCCAACACCGCCACGACGATCCGCTTGTCGGAACTCATCGGCATGAAATAGTATTCCGTCACCCCGACATTCTGGAGCTCGGGATTGGATTTCTTGATCTTGATAATCCCGGTTCCGATGACGTAACCGGCCTCGTCCACCTTCCATTCGTCGAGCCACTGGTTGCCCAGTCCCCAACGGATGCCCTGCTTCTTCAGGTAGCTAATCGACGTGGATTTCGAATCGTACTGTTTGTAGATGTGGTCGTAGAAAAAGATCAAACGGTTATCGTTCTTCTTGATCTCGTAGACCGCCACACTCATCCCGTTTCCGAACGGTAAAAAGTTATAGGACGGTTTGATCGTGTAGGCGGCGAACAGGATCGCCGGTGCAAGTATTCCGATCATCCATAAGGGCTTCATTTTATCCTCCCCGTGTTTTGTTTCATTTATCATACACCACAACAGCATACATTTCAAATAAAGGACGATTCAAAAACAGATTGTTGTTTATTATTCGCCTCGGGGGCGGAAATCCATAAGGGCAGTTCTATAAACTCTATCGCAATCGCGAATGGAGCATGAGTATGTCACTGCGATACCGCCTGTCTTCCTGTCCACCTGCATTCTGCTCCGCAGAAGCAGACATGCCTTCTGACGAAGGCGGAAGGCGGGCGACCGAAGATAGACAGGCGCTACAGAAACTTATTGAAGCGCGGTAGAAGCAGCCTGTGTAATTTATAATAGGACAGTAAAATAGATTGCTTCGCTTACACTCGCAATGACAAGAAATATTTTTATTGTAAGTTTTCTTCATTATTTCCGGGTTTTTAGAACCGCCCTAGATTGATTTATCGCCGCCGAAAAGCTATAATTACTTATGAGCGCGCGAAACCATCTCATTCCCGGGAACTTCCGCAAGTTCCTTCTGATCTACAATCCCGGCTCCGGCCAGGGGAAATACCGCCAGTATCTCGACAAAACCGCTCGGTTTTTCCATGACGCCGGGCTGACTCTCGATATCGTCCCCACCGAGTCGCGCGGCCATGCCACCGAACTCGCCCGTGAGGGGTGCGCCGGGGACTACGACGTGATCATCGGGGCGGGCGGCGACGGCACGATCAACGAGGTGCTCAACGGGATGGCGGGGAGCGGCAAGACACTCGCTATCCTGCCGTGGGGCACCGGTAACGTCTTCGCCGCCGAGATGAATATCCCGTCCGATCCGGTCCGCGCGTGCAGGGTGATCGCCGACAGCTACCACGCTCGGCTCGATCTCGCCCGGATCGGCGAACGTTACTTCCTCCTGATGTGCGGAGCGGGGTTCGACGCTTACTCGATCAAGCACGCGGAGCAGATGAATATCAAACGCGCTGTCGGCAGGCTCGGCTATGTCCTCGCGAGCATCAAGGCGTTTCCGCGTTACCGTTTCTCCGAAATCGAGGTCGAGATGGACGGCGGTATCCGCGACAAAGGCACGTTCGTCCTCGTCTCGAACACGAGCCGCTACGGCACCTTCTTCACTATTTCGCCGCGTGCCGTCCCTAACGACGGCTTATTAGACGTCTACGTCTTCAAGGAAGCCGGCGGACGGTGGAACTTCATCAAGCTGGTGACGCAGATGATCCTGACGGCGTTTAAACCGAGGACAAGAAGCAAGAAGATATTCTTCAAGAAGCAGGCGTATTACAGGGCGAAGAGCGTCCGGCTCTGCTCGGACTACGAAGTACCGACCCAGATCGACGGCGAACTGTTTCAGCCTCTGCCCGCGGTGATCAAAGCGGTGCCGTCGGCTATCGACGTCATCCTGCCGAAACGCGTGGCAAGACGGTACGGGAGACAGAGAGTAACTGTCAATCCAAATCGGCGAGATTGAAGAAGTAACCGAACCCTACCCCGATTCCCACGGAGCTTAGTATACTTTGCGTAAATACCGCTTTCGGCCCGAAATCCGTGATACCCAGCATTCCCTGGAAATAGGGCTGGATATAGTATCGATCGATATGGATTCTATACCCGAGATAGATGGAGACACCGGGTGCGGTAACAGATAACTCCGGCCAATAATGCAATCCGATACCGACTCCCATCCATATTAATGGAAAAGCGAAAGTCGGAAATCTCACTCCCAGTTCGAGGCTCATCCTTGTCATAGGGCCATCAAAATGATATGCCGCGTTAAAGAAATAAGAAAACAGAGACAAATCGTCAAGTTTTGCCATATTGAACGGATACCATTCTATCTGTCCGCCGATTTTTAACCCGAAACCGTTAAATCCCGGGGTATGCTCCTCCCATGCGTAGTCTCCGCCTGTCATTACACCCACACTGAGGAAATCGGCGCGGGCAAATTTTGGAAGAAGGACTGCTGCCATGATACAGACTATCAAAAATATCCGTTTGCATAAAAAACGATACATTTTCAATCCTTAACTTTTGATACGATGTTGACGGCAGACAGTAACAAGAAATCGCTACTCCGGTTAAACAAATAGGATTTCGATATACGTCTTCTTGCTTCATCGTTCAATTAAAATCGATGAAAGATTTTCTTATTATAAAACGATTCATATCGTTGAGCGGGCTTAATCCTAAGGGAATGAGCGCTTGGATGGGAATTTTTCATTTTACTGGATTAATGATTTCGATATCCTGAAAAGCATTAAAATCTTTTTCGTTGGCGGTTAATATCACCGGAATACCATTGGCTTTCATGGTAAGATAAATATTCAAATCGAAAACCATACGTCGTTTTATAGCGTATTGTATGAGGTATTTTTTCAGTGCATGAGTATCCAGAGGAGTACCCGGTTCAATTATACTCATATATTCCAGAAAAACCTCAATATTCTCAACCGCTTCTTCGGAAGTCAGGTACTGATTATATATATTTTCATTTGTAACAACGCTGACATATTCCAAAACAATCTGACGTGAAATATACAATCCCTGAGGCCGTAGAGTCTCGATGCAATCCAGCGCTTTTTCATAAAACTTGTTTTCCGGAAAAGAAGCATAAATAAGAATATTGGTGTCAATAAAACAAGGCCCCCTATCGATCTTCATAAATAAAATCCCTGCTGAAATCCGTGACGGTTTTAAGACCACCCAGCTTATGCAGTTTGTCTTTTAAATCCGCCGGAGTGTAAATTTTTATCTCCACCTCAGCCTCAATCATCGGGACATCCTTCTCTTCAATTTCAATTTTGCCTTTATTGTAAATCCCGTGAAGAATAATCATCATTTTACTCCAAAATACATTCTAAATATATTTTAGCATAGGGCAGGGAAAACGCAAGAAAAAAGCCGGCGTTATTTAAAAGAAAGCCCCCGCTTTTACACGGGGGCTAGTGTTTCAGTATGTCTACTTACTTCTTCTTCGTGATGATATGGATATAGAACTCCACCCTGCGGTTCTGGGCGTGCAGGCGTTCCTTCTCCGTTTCGCTCAGACTGTCCGCGATATTTTTTACCAAGAGTTCCGTTTCGCCCGCGCCTTTCGGGTAAAGAAGCGACTTGAACACGTTGAGATCGACAGTCAGGTAAGCGAACACCGAGTTCGCGCGGTCGAGTGAAAGTTTCGCGTTGTAGTTTTCCGGGCCGCGTTCGTCGGTATGCCCGCGTATCTCGATCAGGAACGCGTTCGTAATCCCGTAGTTCGTCGGGTTCTGGATCAGCTTCTTGAACATATCCGCCAACTGCGCGAGTTTCTTTTTATCGTTGGGGTTGAGCGCGGCGCTGTCGTAACCGAACGAGATGCTGTCCATGATGATCATAAACCCGTCGGACGTGGGCTTGATCAGGATGCCCGATTCGAAACGGTTTGTCAGGGCGGCCTTGTTGCCGAGCTTATCCGACGATGACAGCACGACGAGATAGTCCTGCATCGAGCCGACTGCCTCGCCCGGTCGGTCGCTCTTACCGTCCCATGCTAAAGTCGCGGAGTTCGTCGAGCCCTTGCCGGAGAATTTCTTGAACGGGATATAGTCGGTGAAGACTCCCTCTTTCTTGTAGATCGTCAGGACTTTATAGATATTGAGTTCCCAGTTTTCGATGCCGTTCTTATCGAGAACGTTGACATTGAGGAAAAGGGTATCGTTCTTGCCGTCGCCGTCGGGCGAGAAATAGTTCGGGACGGACCAGAGGTTGAGCTCGGGCGTGGTACGGTCTAGGATGATGTTCGGTATCTTGCCCGTGATCTGGTTCCCGCTGTCGTAGATATAGACCACCTGAGCGGAATAGACCCCGTCGGGAGCGACGCCGTTGCCGTAATCGCTCTCGCCCTTCCAGACCGCTTCGGTGTAATTGTTCTTATCGTTGATGAAGTCCGACATCTTATAGCTCTTGACCGCGCGGCCCAGTTCGTCGAAGATGGTCATCTTCGCTTCGATCAGACCATCCGCCGACGAGAGTTTGGAGGCGAATGTCAACTTCTGGTAATCGCTCTTGCCGTTCGGCGCGAGGTAGTAGTCCTTGATCACAAACTCGAGCTTCTCGAACTCGCGGACGAGTTTGATGTTCTCGATCTGCATCTCGGTCGAGTTCCCCGCGATATCGACACCGTTGATTACCAGCGTATACTTGCCCTGCGGTAACGGGTTTCCTTTATCGTCGTTTCCGTCCCATTTGAGCTCGTCCGGTACGTCGTTTATATTCTTCCAGATGTACTTGCGGACAATGTTGCCGTTCGCGTCCTTGATATACGCGAAAACGCGGTCGCCCTCGTTCCCGTCGAGGTTGAGGTCGAACACGATCGATTCCTTCACGCCGTCGTTATTGGGCGAGAAGGCGAGATAGGTATAGTCCTTCGCGGGTTTGAGCTCGATCTTGGGCGGCTCGTTGTCCACCACTATTTTACGCTCGATAGAATTGGTCTTCTGCTCGATCTCGGCAAATTCCGCTATGGCGAAATAGGTATACACACCTTCCTTCACATACTTACCGCCATCGTCCTTTCCGTCCCATTCGTAAGCGGGAATGAACGACGGGCCGGCGACCTTCTTCACGGTCTTGCCGGTATCGTCCTTGATGATGAAGGTGAACTGCGAGAGCCATTTGGTATCGGAGATCGTGAACTTGAAGTTCGCGGTCTGACGGTTGCCTTCGCCCTGCGGTGAAATTGCCGCCGTATCAGCCTGCGCGGTCACTGACTCGAACCCGGCCTTGACTATAATCTGCTTGGGCGCGGTGATCTGCGCGCTGTTCCCGAGCTCGTCGTAGGTTTCGATAATGAACGTGTACTTCCCGTCGGGTACCGGCTTGACATCGTTGCCCCGGCCGTCCCAAAGGTACTTTTTATACTTGTCGGGATTTCCCGGATCGGCGGGATCGCCGTTGTCGTACATTTCCTTGGTAAATTTATCGTACTTGACTAATGTTTCCTGCGAGTCGACGATCTTGACGCGGAAGATGTCCGTTTGATCGCCGGTCAGGTCTTTCAGCAGGATTTCGACCGCTTCGATCTTCCCGGTATCGTTAGGCTGAATCAGCGGCTTGGGTATTTCGATCTTGAGTAACGGAGGCTGAGTATCGAGCTTCACGGTTTTCTTCTCGCTCGACGGGTGATTCCCGGAGTCGAAAAAGACCTGGAACTCGAACGAATAGACGCCGTTGGGAAGCTGTTTCCCCGATACGTCCTTGCCGTCCCATGAAAGCTCCTGCGGGATTTCGCCCGCGCCGTCGTACTTGGTCACCGTTTTCCCGTCGGCGGAAAGTATCCTCAGTTCCCACTTCTCCATCCCTTTCAGGTCGGAGATCGACGGTTTGACCGTGACGTCGTCCATCCACCCGTCGCCGTTGGGGGAGAAGCCCTCGCGGTTCATCGCGATGACGGCGGACTGAACGGCCTTGACCAGCTTGAACTGGTCAACCTTGGCGACCGAACGGTTCCCGGCGGCGTCATAGGCGGAGACGATCAGCGTATAGTCGCCTTCGGGAGCGGGATTCCCGCCCGCGTCCTTGCCGTCCCAGACTATTTTGTCCGGCACGCTCGATGTGAACGAATAGCTTTTTACCTCGATTCCGTAAGCGTTCCAGATTTCCGCGGCGATCTTGTCGTCAGGCCGGATATCCTGTCCCTTGAGCGAGAACGCGATATCTTCTTTCGCGCCGTCACCGTTAGGGGAAAAGACCATATATTGCGCCGTCACCTCGGCCTTCGGAACTTCCGTATCGATCACGATAAATCCCTTCTGGTTGGTGGCGGTGTTTTTATTTTCGTCCCACGCGATCAACTGGAAAGAGTACTTTCCGTCGGACGCCTGGATGCCGAGGTCGTTCACCCCTTCCCAACTCAGGTAAGCCGGAACGTCGACAGCTTTCTTCGCGGAGAATATCTGCGTAAAGAACTTCTCGAGTGTCAGGTCTTGTATTTTCGATTCAGGCAGGCCCTCGAACACCTTGATCTTCTTATTCTGGCTGTCGAAGATTTCGAGCTTCCAGCCCCAGAGCAGGGTATTGTCGAGCGCGTTCAAATCAAGCTTTGTGACATCCTGAACTCCGTCGTTATTGGGCGAGATGCTCATATGCTCCTGTTTCACCCCTACCGACGGGGCGATGTTGTCGTAGTAGCCCCACGCGATACTGAGGGTGACGAAGTGACCGAACTCGTCCAAACCGTTGTACTTCTGCATCTGTACGGCGTAAGACAGGTCGATGTCGGTGGTGGCGTCGCTGTTCTGCGCGAGACCGAACTTGCCCGAAAGCCCCACCCCGAAAGTGAACGGCCCTATGCCGAAATTGTTATAGTTATATCCCGCGCGGAGATAGAACAGATCGAACAGCGACTGCTCGATCGATATCCCGGCGGTGAAGTCGAACGGAGTCCACGGGACGAGGATGTCCGCCGCGATTTTCATCTTGTATGCGTCGTATTTCAATAGATAGAACGATCCGCCGAGGCCGATCCCCATTCCGGGCATCGGGTCGGAGTTGGTGAGACCGATCGTCTTGCCGACATTCTTCAGCACGACACCCCATCCGAAATTCAGGAAGCCGAATCCCGAGTTGGTCGAATCGTCGAAACTGACGATCCCCATATCGAAACCGAGCATCCAGTCGGAGCTTTGCGGGGTAAGAAGATTAGCGTATCCCGACTTGAGTCCGAATCCCCAATAGAGCGTGTCGGTGATGGGCTTCGAGATCGCGATATTCAGCGCGGCGATGTTCTTCACGCCGTTATCCGGCCCGAACTGGTAAAGGGCGTCGAACCAGAACACGCCCGCGAGTGTCGGGAAGGCGAAGCCGAGGTCGGCGAGAAACTGCTGGGTGCCGAACCCGCCGATCGTGAGGCTATTGGCGAGACGCTTGAGACTGCCCAGCGACGCCGGGTTGAACCACATCCCGCTCATACTGTCGACGGATGCGATCCCGGTGTATGCGAGAGAGGTTTCCTTCGCGCCCGTCCCGGTATAGATATTCTGCGCGCCGGGTTTGAGGTTTACCCCGTAGAACGGCGCGGTAAAAAGTACGATCCCCAGAACCGGGGCTAACCATTTTTTCATTTTCATTTCTTCCTCCATAGCTTATTCGTACACCCGCAATTATCGGAATATATCGCCATTCACCATAGGGGAGTTTTAAAAACTCTCCAAGGATTCTAAACCATCTGTTCTTTCTTTCTTTCTTCAAACCCAGAAAGAAAGAACCAAAGAAAGAGGTTCCCCGCCCGATGCCGTTCCGAAGAAGAGGGGCGCGAAACGGGAAACGCCGAAACTCGCGTTCAACTACCATTTGAAGCGACAAAGAGTCGCGCTTCGGACATCGGCGTTTCTGACCGTTCCGCTTGGTAGAAGTCACGGCACAGCGGCGGGGTTCGAACAGCCGAAGACAAACCTACTTGACTGAAGCTGGCTGTTTTGTCCGCGCACTTTAAAGCGCTTTTTACCCCGCATTCCTTACCTTCTTTGCACTATTGAATGCGGGGCTTGCTCCCGGAAAATCCGAAGAAAAGGCATTTGTCCGACGACCAAAGGGAGGAGTTATGCCTTTTCCGGATTTTCCGGCTCTTCTTTTGAGCTTTATCAGCGCGGCGGGTAGCTTGCCCCGCGTTCCTATGCGGGGTTCTTTGCTTACTTTCTTTCCCTGTCCGCCGACGCCATCGTCCTGTCCACCTTCCTTCTGAGATGTAAGGCGGGCGGAAGGCGCGGTGCCCGCTTAGAAAGAAAGTAAGAGCGTTTTCACAGGTTTTTTGAAGTGCCACATAGTAAATATAACACCCGAAAAGGGCTTCGCCAAGCGGAATGATGACAAACTCATTCTGCCATTGCTTTGGTTCGTCCCTCGACAAGCTCGGGATGACGAACCCGCTATGCCGGCCTCGCAATGACAAAATGGGTCTGTCATCACACTCCGGCCGCGCGGGCGATCAATATAATACGTTTGAAAAAGTAATAAGTATCTCAGTCCCCGAGCGGGAAGAGGTTATGCGAGATCGTGTTTCCGTCTATCGTCACACGGACAAACCAGTCCGCCCCTTCCTTAAAATCCTCGCAGACAATATACCGGACGCCCTTCACGGTATTGTCCTGGTACTTGTGGGAATGCCCCATGAATACATAGTCCACGCCGTACCTGCCGAATAGGTCGATCAGGTAATGGACTTCCTCGATATCGGTATACTGCTGGGTTTCGCCTAACGACGGGCTGAATAGCTGAAAATGCGTCATGACCACGCAGAGCGGCTC
>Ga0209416_1000664_pt1 | contig 32847 bp, 43 predicted proteins | sample RifGroF1_FD_184001 | JGI IMG/M metagenome (GOLD analysis project Ga0209416, IMG submission 184001) | Groundwater microbial communities from Rifle, Colorado, USA - Groundwater F1 (SPAdes) (version 2) | ecosystem: Environmental > Aquatic > Deep subsurface > Groundwater | place: Rifle, Colorado...
GCTATCATCTGTACACCGCTTGCGTATGCGTTTGCGGATGCTTCTGCATAGTTGATATAGGAGTTATTGTTCACAATGGGCACGGTGTTTTTCCCGACGAAAAACCCGACGGTAAATAACGCTCCGCCGACTATAATCAGGATTATCACCGTGATCGGATCGCATTTCAATGTGGTTTTCATTTGTCCCTCCTGAAAATATCTTCATACACCCGCGCCCAGAGCGCGATCTTCTCCTCATGGGTCATCGGCGTGAGACCCGGTCGAGATTGTCGGGGGCGTAACGCGCTACAATCAGCGCGACCGCCTTATCGAACCCGGCTTGACCCGCTTGATACACCCCGGCGATCTCGCTCCAACGCCTTTTTTCTCCCCGATGATCGAGGTGGAATCCGGGGTTATTCCAATCCGGGTACAGTCCCATCCCTACCGTATAAAACAGATTCTTTTCCTGCAGGAAGTCCATCACTGCCTCGTAAGCCTCTTTGTAGTTCATGTTTTCGATATCAAAATCGCAGGCGAGCGCGAGACACTCGATTGTGCCGTCAGGTCTGATTTTCAAGTAATGCTTGCTGCCCTTCGTGTGCCCGTCATTCTCCCACAAACAGTGTATCCGAATCCTCGCATTCGGGTTGATGTGCAGGAGGTGTTCCTGTAGGTCGTCGATGTCTTTCAGGATCAGAAACGACGTGTTCGCCTTGACCTCAGTCGTTAGCAAAACCTGTCCACGCGCGTTCTCCTTGAAAATGTCCTTATGTTTCAATGTTCCGAATTCCTTGTCCGTCATTGGTCTCCTCCCTCTTTTTTTCTGTCGAAGTAGTTGTTGACCCCCATCACAGCCGCTGTAAACGCCAGAAACGCGCTGAAATGTCCGATCTCGCGCATTCCCGATAGGATCATCCACGCGAATATCCCAGCCCACGAAAAGAACGACAGCTTGAGTGCATTGTAGAGCGTCTTCTTCAACCGCGCGTTTATCCAACCCTTTTTAAATTCCATCACCCGTTTCCTTTCGGTAAAGCGGACACAATACGCTGAATAAGGTAGCTCATCGGAATCAGTACCGCGGTGACTACTCCCGCGAGTGTCAGGATAAAAAGGAGCCACTCACGGAGCCGGTCGCGCCTCCGTTCCGGCCGAAGCTCGTCGATCTGGCGGGTCACATCCGCACGGCAGTTCTCATGCCGATCTTCGAGTTTCATCACCCGCTTCTCCAGTTCATTATTGAATGTGTTTTGTCCATCCTTGTATTCGTCGATTTTCTTGTTTAGATCATCGAGCTTCGAGTTCGTCTCGTTCACCCGCTCCAATACCTCTTTTACCGTTGCCATCATTTCGCTCCTAAATATGTAATCTGAAGGATGTTGAATAGTTTCCACGTATTTCCGTTCAGGATGGGAGTAGTGACGCTTCCAGTCCTGATCGCGAGAATGAACCAATCTGTGGAGCCGTTCGCTTCGAGAATGACACTATTAACCGCGACCACTCTGAGCGCGCTCGCCGAGTTGTGATTGTAGATCACAAGTGCCGCAAACTCATTCCCCGTCGACGGCGGGGTTGCGTTTTTCCCAATACGAACCTCAAGATAGCTCGAAGCCGGAAGATTCGATATATCGACAGAAAAATCGAATCGGTACATTCCGGCTTTTTTCGGTGTGAATTTTCCCGTTGCTATATCCATCCACGGAGTTTTTTCGTAATCAATCGCTAAGTTCCTTGCGCTGGTAATAGGAAAAAATGTTCCCGCCGATACGCTGGCGAACGTCCAGCTCGATGAAATGTAATACTTCCAAACACCCGCGCCCATGCTCCCGTCAATGAATACTTCGTCGGCCGCCGAAAACGAATGGGCTTCCGTCTGTTCCAGAACAGCGACATACTCCCAAAGTCCCGGAGCCGCATCCTTCTTCGACAGGATCACGAATACTTTTCCGCCGTGAATGATATAATCGCATGGCCTTACATTTTCCGCGCCGGTCCGAATTTTCAGCACCGTGTCGCGGGAAAGGTATTTATTCATCGCCCTGCTTTTCTGCGTTCCGTTTACCGTTAACGGGATGGCCGATTGAAAGTTTCCGTCGATCAGAATGCTCGCCCCGCTTTCGCCGTAGTAATCCGCATCGTCGAAAAATCCGCTCCTTTCGACCGACGAAGTGATCTCGAACGTCTCGATCCGCTTGGCATCGCTTCTACGCTGGGGTAACGCCAGATACAGCCCGTCGTCTGTGAATACCGTCCACCAAAAACTTGAGGTGAACGGTTTTTCCGAATCGAGTAACGTTCTGTAAATAAACTTGTAACTCGCGCTGTCCGTGAAATTCGTCGAGACTGTCAACCCGGCCGCCGAAGCCCATCCTGCGATTGTCAGTACGGAACTTAAGACCGGCGATGATTGAAAATATGCCGCGAGCGTCTCACGTCCATAAAGCGTGGTTATTTTATCCGGCGATCCGTTTTTGTAGCCGGTCAGCGTAATCAACTTCTGGAGAGAGTTGCCATCCAAATCTTTCAAGTATTCGCGGGGTTCCGCGCTCGTTCCGTACAAATGGGCAATCATTTCTTCGAGCGGTATTCCCTCGATCTCAGGGCAGATAAATCGCATAAAACCGCCTTAATAAGGGAGATATTCAAAATCGATATTTTTAAATTTCACCTCGCCTTCCAGAATTCCGTTAGAAATCCCCTTCTTCGTGTCGGGATCCTGATAATATTCCGAGATACCGCTTTTCGATATCTGCCGCCAAATCTGGAAAATGTGTTTAATCGTATAAACTGTATCGTCCCAGATTTCGGTCAGAATCGTCGGGAAAAGCCTGTTTCCATACCAGCAAAATACCGCCTTGATTCCGTTTCCGTCTTCCGCCAGAATATAAAAATTCTCGTCGGACTGAAAAGGGAAAGAAACCGTGCACCCGGAATCGGAATAGAGAGCAAAGTTCTTGATGTATTTCTGATTGACCAAGATGTCGTATTCGTAATCCTCGCGCTGGACGACATTCACATACCCCGGGCCGAAATACTTCAGCTCGTCGGGGACTTCGGCGCTTGTGAATTGCATCGTGTAGTTGACCACGTCCGCGCCCTTTCCGAGCAACGTTGTATCCGCGACATATTCGGGATCGTATTCGGCGGTCAGTTCGACGAAGGTGTTCCAGTCAATCAGGCTCCAATTAATCGCCTTATTCATTTCAACAAATCCCAATGCGCTACCTATTACTCTAATCTGGTAATACTCGATAGTACCGCTGAAATTGACCGCCGCATTGCAGTAAAGGTTCACCGTTCGGTTTGCTTTCATTGTGATAAACGACACGTTTACCGCGCCGGAGAGAGAATGAAAGTAGCTGTTATCAAAATGAATGTTGTAATTGTTCCCGGTGAATTCCATCGCGGACATCCAGATATAGAAATAACAGTTTCGGAAGGTAAAATCCGAATTGAAAGCGAAGTACTTGGTGTATCCGTCGAAAATGCAGTTTTCGATCCTGTCGGGATTATTAAACCTGTCGGTGTTTATCCCGGCGGTATGCTCGACCTTCGTATTGACAAATGTGAAACTCTCGAAAATCCAGATGCCCAGTCCCAGCTTGATTATGCAGTTATAAAATTGGATATCCGTGTTTGTCGAATTTCCCCCACCGCTTTCCGGCTTGAATTCTATGAAACAAAAAATAGCTTTTTCATTGAAATCCAGAGACGCGCTCATCGGATAATAAATCCGGCATTGCAGATTGTATTTCGTGATCATGTTGTTCGAGCCCAGTTTAATACCGAAAATGTAAGTAGGATCGGATCGCCCGGTAATATCCGCGGCTTCGAGAAGATCGCTTCCGCCGACCGTAAACACATCGCCGGGATTAGGAGCTCCGCTCGGCCACGGTTTCGTAAACGTCGCCTGTTTCGTAGCGTTATTATAACTTGTGCAAATATTATACTTTCCGTTATTCACTCCGCTGGTACATTTGAAAACCATGCCCTGGTAGTACTGGACGGCGCCGCTCGCGCCGGAGTCGAGATTCAAAACTGTCGCGGTTCCGGGCGTTCCGCTCGTGTTCCGGGTTTCCGGGCTATCAAGGTATTTCGGTTCGCAAGTCTTCCAGACCGCGCAGACCTTACCGCTTTCCGCATCGAGATAGGAGAATCCGCCCTTTGCGGGAATATCGTAGATCGAATACCCGGAAATCATTACCGCGTTATAATTCGCGGTCACGTTCGTCCGACGGTTCGTCAACTCGTCAATAATCAGCTGGTTTTCCAGAAACACTTTCATTTTTAGGGTATCGCCGTTCAGCATTTTAATTGCTCCCTGCGGTTTTTCCGCCGTCATCTTGAGCCGGTCTAACGTGAGGGACGTCGCCGCACACCCCGCAAATATAATTGCGGCCGTCAATATCATTAGAACCGCCAGAAGCGGCGCGAGCCGCCCTCGATACTTTTTCATCATTTTTATGCCTCCTGTCCTTTTTCCATTCGTGTATCCAAAACATTACTACGAACGCAGTCAATACCGCCCCCAAAACTATCAGGTGCCAGTTTTTAGCGAGTTGTGTAGCTAACTCCTTCATATCTTGCCTCCCGTGACATCCCGGACTATTCCCGCCATTCCGCGATAAACCTGCCCCGGATTCTGTTCGTAGAAATTCGTCTCGATCTTTGCAATCGACACGTCGCGGTTGATAACATTGCTCGTCACTCCCAGTTCGGCCATCCGCTTATATTTCGCGGAACCGGAATAGCCGATTGAGGAAAGTGTCTGCTCGATGTATTCCGAACCGTAAACACTACCGGCGCGGATTAATCCGAGTGAGACTTGACGTTCGAGTTCCTGTTCTTTCTGCGATTTCGCCAGTTCGAGCTGGGATTTTGCTTCTTCCGTCTGTTTTTCTTTTTCATCCGTGATCTGTTCCTCAATTCCTTTGATTTTCAATTTCAGGTCAAGCTGATCTTCTTCGGAGAGCCGCAAAAACCACGCATTTTTCAACTGCTCTTTCAGCCAGAATAATTCATCCTCTAACGTCATTTCTCCAAGCTGTACTTTTTTGTCCATCGTTGACCACGTTTTTACCGCCGCGTCGCGAGCTTTGCTCCACGTCTCCATCGCGCCGTCGAGGGTTTCCTGCCATTTATCGGTCACGCCGATCAGGTCGGAAATCGCGTCGCCGATTGCCTTGATTCCGCTTACAATCGCGCCGACGATGTTTCCGCTCGCGATCTGCGCGGCCACATCGAGAGCGTTTCCGAGGTGCTTCACCCATATTTCAGTTTCCGGCGCGAACCGCGCGATCTCGTCGCCAACCGCCTTCGTCACCGCAACCAGAGCGTCGAAATCGAGTTTGAATTTCTCAACGGCTTTTCTATCGCGGTGTAGATTTCCGAAAAGCGTTTCAGCTTCTTCGTTCAAATCCGCCCATTTCTCTTTAAGCCCCTGCGTTTCCTGCCGTATCCTGTGGGTAGTTTCGAGTGCTTCCTTTAATGCGGTTCCCGCTTCGGCGATTGCTTTTTGGGCGAAACCCCAATCGTGACCTACCTTTTTAGAGTCGTCTTTTCCATTATCCTTTGATGTTTCCGCGTTCAGGTTTTTCGCGATTGCGTTCTTCACTTCGGTAAGCTGAGTATTATACTTTTTAATATCCGTGAGGTAGTTCTTGAATTGTCCTACTTTGTCCTGTGCATTCCGAAGGGCTTCCTGAAATGCTCCTCCCTCGAAACCGAATTGCAGAATTTTTTGAAACTCGGCCGAAGAAACCGTTTTTACTTCCTTGATTACACCATTCACCGCATATTTCAGTCCGACGTATATTTGTTTCGCGCCGTTGAGATAATCCTGGTACGCTTTTATCAGTTTGTATTCCGGGCTGTCCGCTTTCAATCCCTTGAGAATCTGCTCCCGTATTAAATCGAGCTGAGATTCCTTTAAAAATATCGAATGCTCCAACTGCTGTTTTAACGCGAGCTGAGTCGCCTTTTCAAGCTTCTGCATTTCCTCGGCGACCTTTTTAACCCCCTTCGCGTATTCGACCGGGTTCTCAGAATCTGAAAGCAGGTCGTTGAACTTTTTCATATCCGATGTCACCTCGTCGGTCACCCCGAGGAGTTTGTTCAGCCCATTAAAGAGAAGCTTCAGCACAGGAAGGAAAACCGACCCGATATTGACCTGCAGGCTCTTGATATTCTGTTCGAGGTAGCCGTAGCTCTTCGCCGCCTCTTCGTTGTTCTTGATCGATTCCATCACAGCATCGCGGAGATAGGTCATCCCGTTTCTAAGGAGCTGCATTCCGGCCATGAAAAGATTGTTGAGAAAAACATCGGAGTTAAAAAAGGTTTTTATTTTATCGCCCACGTTCTCGAAGGCGTTGTCCAGCTCACCGACCTTGCGTTTCATCGCCCCAAACTTATCGATAAAGAGGCGTTCACCGTCGGTCAACGATTGCGGATCGGCGGCGAGTTTCAGACGGAGATCGTCCAGCAGGTCTTGATTTTCCCGGACGAATTCTTTTACTTTCATCCTCGCGTCCTGCATTTCAGCGTCGCCGACCGCTATCTTAGTATTCAATGTCAGTCCTTCGGCGGTTTCCGCGAGTTCGAGAAAACGATCTTTTGTTCCTTTGACGGCCTTATCCGCGTTCTCGAGATCGTTTTTGAGTTTTTGCAGTTCCTTACTCGCCGCGCTTCCGTCCGCGCCGACGTCGAATGAAACCCCGCCAACGTTCGTAAGATTTCCGGCCATCAGTTAACCTCCACGGCGGATTCGCGCCGCCGTTTCGCGTTATTCGCCGCCTCGCGGGTCGATACCCGGCGCGGCACGGCCTTTCCTTCCGACTGATACATGAACGCGTCCCGCACTTCGCCCGGATCGGCGGGATGGGCGATTAACGTGTCGATTGCGCGTTTTCTATTTTCCGCGCTTTCGATTATTTCTCCGTCAATCGACGCCTGGTAAAAGTTCATATTCCGCAGGATGTAATCGAGAGTGAGGCCGTAGTGCTCCCGTAACGGGTGCAGGACACGGAGAATAATTTCGTAAAACGATTCCCGTTTCGACCATGGAGTCTTTTTTTTCTTTTCTTCCGCCGGTGCATTCGGGAGTTGAAACGCCATCGCCGTATTGAACACCCGGAGATGACGCGGTTTCGGATTGCGGATTTCCGTCAGGAGTTTCAGGATTCGGAGCTTAAACCGCACGCGCCGGATACTTCGAGAGGGAAGTTTTTCCATCCCCTCTACCAGATCGAAAACAGTGATCAGGATGTTGAACGGAACGCGCCGGATAATCACTTTCTCGATCCGTCGGATTTTAAAAAATAGGAATTGGATAATAACGGGCAGGTCGATGATTTTACGCATTATAAAATATTCTTTCGGATCGATCTTCATTACTCCTCCGATATGCGGATTAATTAAGTATTCCGGCTTGACAATACAATGCCAAGCCGGAAACTTTATCTGGAAAACGGCGTATCAGCTTACCTTCAGGAATGTTCCAAATCCGCCGGTAGTACCTTTCCCTTTGTCCGCATCGGCGGTCTTATCGGTTAACGGGGTCAATTCGAGACCGAGAACGTTCTGGTTCCCGTTGTAATTCTCGATAACCTCGCCTTCGTTGACACAGTTCCAGAATATCTTGACTTCGTCGGGCGATCCGGCGAAATCGGGGATGTCTCCGAAATTGTCCAGATCGTCGTTGTACGGAATGATCAGGACCGCATACCCGGTCAGGCGAATTCCCTTGTTCTCCCGGTAGAACCCGCGTACGGCTCCCGCCGCCATCCTGGGATCGGGATTGACATATCGGACGTTGGTATCGAAATTCGTCGCCGAAATCGGGACGGTGATCTTGATGACGTCGCCGTCACCGAACGTGCCTGTCTTGCCCTGATTGCGATTCATCGTGTACTTGATTCCGCGTTTGAACGAGAATTTTATTCCGCTCTCCTCGGGCTGTTCCTGATACCACGCGAACACGTCCGGTTTCGTAGTCAGGTTGACCGTATCCGCCCCGTCGTGAGCTGTCACGTTGGCGTAATGCCCAGCCTGTTTGACTTTGATATCGTTTGCGAGAAGCATCGCGCTCTGGATGTTCGTCGCGTCCGGCAGGGTGATGACGTTCGTAACGTCGGCGGAATTGTGGGCGGTAGCGTCAGCGCAATGGGCGTTGTGCATCGCCTTGATATTGTTGAGAAGCGCGTAGTACAACGCTTCGGTGGTCGCGGCGGCGGCCGTGACGACGTTCGTCGAATCGGGCAAATTGTGCACCGCGGGAGACACGATACGGTGCGCCTCGTGCATCGCCTTGAGATCGTTCGCGAGGATTTTTCCATCCTCCAAACCGTCGGGGATTTTCCCGTTAACGAAAACCTGTTCGATCACCGCCTTGGTGATCGGAAGCACGCTGAAAAAGGAATGACCCTCTAAGAATTTTTCATCCGGTCTTACCATTTATTTTTCCTCCCGTGATTTTCTTGTTTGATACCCTTGCCGTTTGAACAACGACTCGAACTTTACTTTTGCCATATGGTGGATTTTCCCGTCCTCGTCCCGGATTTGGTAGTTTCCCTCCTTCATTTGGAACGCCTCGATTTCGCGCCCCGTCCATTTTTCGTATTCAGGCATTTTCGCCTCCTTAAATTTTCTTGTTGTTTTTCACGCCGAACGTCACTTCCCAAACCCAGTAATACCAATCCCCGTTTTCTGTTTCGTAAGGTTTTTTGTACTTCACTCCCCATACCTTCAGGTACTCTCCCAGCTCGGCGCCTTTCATTCCTTTGACAAAACTCTCGAGGGCTTCGAATACGCCGCCGTTACCATCCAGCGCCGGGAAACTATGATCCCTCGCGACAAATCCGATCACCCAGATTTCCGAACGTCGGGCGACCCGGTTCTTCGGATATTCCACCACCGAAAAGGAGTACTTGTCGGATGCCGGAAGCTCGAATTTATCCTGACAGAGCTTAATCGGGACCGGCAATGCGGCGGCTCTGGCAATCATCAGGCTGGGGAAATATTGATCGTTCTGCATTTTTATTCCGCCTTTTTCTTCCGTTCGAGTTCGCGGAGTTCTTCGACAAACGCCGCCTGCGCTTCCTCGTTCCAGACCGTCTTAAATTCTTCCGCGCTCAGGTGAAACCACCGCGCGGCCTGCGGGGTTAACGCACCGATTCCCATCAAAACGCCGAACTTCATCCAATATCCGTAATTGAATTTCGCGCTTCCGCTCATTTTTTTCATTTCGTGTTCTTTGAATTCGCCGATATCTACCGAGGCGTTTTCGATACTCATGTAAACACCGCCCTCGATCAGGTGATTGTGTATATCTTCGTATTGAGTGAGGGCATAGGGGGTTTCGTTGACCAGTGTGATTACACCGTCTTTTTTCTCTCCCGGCAAATTCTTTTTTCTGAGACTTCCGCGATTTATCGGCGTGAATTTCCGCGCACCGGCGAGAATGGAAAGAGCGGCGCGTTCCTTCAGACGTTCTTCAAACTGACTTCCGAAATCTTCAATCAGGTCGGCCATCCCGAGAAAAACGCCTTTCTTTCCATTCATACAATCGCTTCCTTGAGGCGTGTAATCAGGCCGAAAGACCGGTACCGTTCGCCGGAATCAGATTTGACTTCCCACCTCGCGCCGTCGATCTCGATCAGGTCGCCGATCCCGATGACCGCGTCCCGGAAATTCACACTCAGTGTCGCGTCAATATTGATCCTGTTTTTCGTTTCCGGGTCGATGATCTCGGACACAACCCGCTTAAAATCGCCCCGCCTTACCTCCCCGTTGAATTTCCAGAATACCGTCATTGCATTCTCCGATAACTATTCCTTATCCTGCTAATAGATAATCAGTAAATTCCGATGATTTAACGGGACGGCATTATGAAATTCTGCGCTATTATCAAAGGCGAGTGCATCGCGGAGAAGTGTATATTTTTCAAGTCTTACCGGAAATCAAAAGCCGGGATTATCAACGGATTGTTAATCAACGGGTTGGCCGCCTGTGTGTTTGTTCACGACTGGATATCCGATATTTTCAAGGCTAAAATAGGGAACTCGAAAGGCGGAGAGATAGCGGCGAAAGTGTGGGAGGAAATGGACGGAACGGTCGTCAGGATCGATTACGACGGGTTAGACCCGAACGATACGAGTAAAGGAATCGTGTAACAGCCGCAACGCGGATGACGCGGAAACGAGATATTCAACTGCGGGAAGTGGGGATCGTTACCGGAAAGAGAAAATACCCTTCCGATATCGGGACCGCAGACAGGGCAATTCATTTCCTCGGGATAATCGCTTTTTATTTGCACTAAGTCGATTCCGACTCTATTGTATCCCGCGATCATCGTCTGCTGATTGATCGAACTTTCAATATCCTGAATCCACGTTTTCACATAATAATCGAGGGCGATTCGCTTTTCGTATTTTACCTCAAAGCCCTCCTTAGTAAACCTGACGGCGGGCATTTTGATGTATCCGGCCGGAAATTTATCGTTGAGCATTTTCATAACCGCGTCCATATTGTCGCCGACCGTCATTCCGCCCATCGTGTTTTCGACGATTTTCTGAAGCATCTGGTTTTGCGCGTCCTTTTTTCCGTATAGATCGAAGATCGTAACGCGCTGGGTCAGCATGAAAACTGCTTTCCCGGTCTGGTTTTTGAAATCGGCGAGCTTCGGTTCCACAAGCGCCGAATAGTACTGTTTGAAGTCCGGTACGCCCTCCTTGACCTTCAAAGGCGTGTATTTATTGAGCGCCTTGACAAGGTTCTCGTAATCGTTCTTGTACAGTTTTAACGCCTCTCCTTGGACAATGTGGGAGAAGTATTCGTTGAAATAATTGACCTCTTTCCTGGCTAACGCGAGGATCGCGGACTTTCCGCTAAGGCTCATTTTTTGGTATGATCCCAATACCTCGAAAGTCTGCTTCATTTTGTTTAGAAGCGGTTCTAATTGATCGTGATCGAATTCCGATTTCTGCACCAGTTTTATGATGCCGTCGAAATCCCTGTTAGCCTTTAAATTCTTAACGGCCTCGACCTTATCGTAAGGTATCCATTCCTTGCCGGATTTTGTGTAATGCCAGTACCCGCCGGTACCGTCGGGAATGTTTACCGGTATCTTTTTCAGTTTCCAGAGTGGTATCTTTTCTTCGTTTTCAGCCACGGGTTACCTCGACATCCACGGGTCATAATACAGGTGCCAGATCGCGGAGGCATCGAAGGAGTAAAAGCCCCGCCAATTCGGCTTTTCGGTGTTCGGCTGGTTGCGGGTGTAAAACCTTGTCTCGCTTTCGAGACGGATCAGCCGGTTCATCGCGGCCTCGACATCCTCGTGAACATCGTCGGCGGCTTTGAACGGCAGTTCGAGGAACGCGAACGCGGTGACGTCGGCGATGATCTTTTCCGCTTCGGCGATCACTCCCGGATCGGTCTTCAGACTCTCGGGAATATTCATATCGTTCACCGTTACGTTGATAGTCATTTCATCCTCCAAAAATACAGCCCCGCCGTTCGCCAGCGGGGCCGTTTTATCGTATTCTGCTCTTTTTTTTCGTTTTAAAACGAGAGCAGAAATGCCTTCGACTTAGACTGCTACCGCGAGACGGACGATCTGAGTCGGTTCGATAACAGCGACGCCATAGAGTACGTCGAGCGTCACCTTGTAACCGAGATCGTCATCCGAATAGATTACGGTCACGCGAACCGCGAGGCCGGAATCCGGATCCGAGACGACTGTGCTTTTCCAAGCTCCCTTTACCGGTTCGAGGGCGCGGAACGCCGCTCCGATAGCCATCGGGCTGAAAGCCGCCGAATAGGCTTTTTCAAATGCGTTGTCCTCGTAGACGTTGAATCCGCGAATCTGCCCGAGCGAGCCAGCGCGGAGCGAACCCTCGTTGATCGTGGAAGCGTCCCGGTAGGTTGATAGGTTAAGCAGTTCGGCGTAATCGTCGAGACTGGCAACGAATGCCAGATCGTTCACGTTCGCCTTATTCTGCCGAAGCCGTCTGCGAGCCTCCACCACGGCGGCGTCGGTGATCGTCGTCGCGAAAACCGACTGCTGGATGAACGAGAACGCGACGCCTGATTCGGTGCCCGAATAGACGCTGTCTACCGTCAGGTGAGTATTGTCGGTGATCGTAGCTACTTCTTTCACTACTCCACCGGCGGTCTTGATCTTGTCGCCGACCTTGAGCTGGGAAGTGAACAGTGTACCCACGCCGACCACAGCGTCCGAAGCGGCGGTCGCGGTAATCGTTCCGGTACCGGGAATGTAGCACGAATCGAAGAGAGCGGCGAAGTCCGCCTCGATCTGCTCGATCAGCGCGTTCGCGGCCGCCCTGGAATGGAGATCGATCAGACCGGGTTTCGCCTTAGCGAGCGCGGTATCCTCGAGCAGGAACTGCACGTATTTGTGCTTGTTCAGTGTCACCGGTACCGAATCGGACGCCATGTCCTGGAGTTCTGTCGGTGTTTTCGCCGACTTATCCTTCGCAACGTAACTCCCGAGTTTCGGAATATTCACCGTCTCACCCATACTTGATACATCGGGCGAAAAATCCACGATGGAGAGTTTCGGAAAAACGACATCCCCCCGAAGGTATTCGAGAGTTTTCCCCGCAATAATCGTAGGAATGAAATCCTGCATATCGGCGGAAGAAATCGGTTCGTTGGCCATTCTATTTTCCTCCTAAAATGTTTTTCTCAAAAACCTTGTACTCATCGAGCGTCATCTTCTGCTGGCTTCCCTGCGGGAGTTCGTATCCGCTCTTCAGGTCCGGCGACGAACCGCCGGGGGCCGCGCCGATCCCGCCGTGAACTGTCGATTTCACAAGGTAGGGACGGGACTTGACGAATTCCGTGAGATATTCCACAACCGTCATCCTCTGCGCTTTTGCGTTCAGCCTGACAGAGCCGTCTTCAGCGACAACGACTACCGCCCCATCCTTGTCCGTTCCGATCCGGTCGCGCACGGCTTTCTTGAAATCCTCGGGATTGTGGAGAGTAACTCCGATCTCGATCATCGCCGAAGCAAGCGCGCCGTCCACCGCCTGAGAGCGAAGACGCGAGTCCTTCTGAACATTTTCATCCTCGAGGAGCTTGATCCGTTTCTGGGTTTCTTCGTCCGGTTTTGAGGAATCGGATATCTTCTTCTGCTTCCCGGCAAGAAGTTCTTTCAGTTCCCCGATACTCCCGACGCCCAGTTCTTTCAGAAACTCGCCCCTCACAGCTTGCGCGATCAGAACAGGATCAGCTGCGGGCGGGGTGTCAATCCGCTGGTTTTCCTGTTTCTGTGTCTCCGTGTTCTTCTGCCGACCCTGTTCCTGCGGATCGGGGCTCGTATTCGTAGGGGGCATAATCATCTCCTTGTTTTTCTATTTCGATGTTGATTGCTTTCAATTCTTCCTCGTTCGTGATGTACTCGCTCGCGACCCTTTTTTTGATTGCGCGGTCGAACCCCCCTCCGACTCCCAGCGTCAGGAGCTGCAAGTATTCGGTCAGGTGATCGCCTGCTTCTTTGAGATCGAAGTCGGTGCCATATTTTACCGTGATCTCTTCCGTCTTCAATGCGGTATCGAAGACACCGAGAACACGCCATATCTCCTTCTCAAATTCCTCGAATTCGTAAGCGGTCTGCTGGAGAAACCGAGTCATCAGACTGTAATCGTAACTCTTGGAAATCCCGCTCGCGTCGGAATTCTTATCCCGATAGACGTTGATGGAAAAAAGAAGATAATCGATCAGCGTGAGGATGAAATCTTTGTAGACCGAAATGTGCGCGAGCGACGGTTCGATGAATTTCGGTTCCGGCACGGTCATCCCGCCGTAGCCGGGTATCTCGAAATAATTTGCCGTTTCTGGATCGAATGTCCGGGGTTTGTTTGTCTTTGGATCGTTGGGCTGTTTCGGCGCGGCGAGGATCGCGAATCCGGTACCCCAGAGCTGGTTCGATACACTTGAAAAATGGTTGAAAATCGCGCTATTCGTCCTTACCGCGTCCGCTAGATAGATTCGTTCAGGGTCAAGCCTCGATGTCAGCGAGATAAACGGCAGAACAGCCGTCGAGTTCGGTATTTTCGACCAGCCCTTTTCTTTCCCGTAATTTTCCAATCTGGTTTTATGAATGAGGTCTTTCCGAAGCCGTACCGCCTCGTTTCCAAGTGCGATATCCACGCTTTCATAACCCCCCTCGCCGGTCTTCCAGTCCAAAAGCGATAAGACGTTGACGTCATGCAGGTATGCGCGTTTATCCTTTGCAGCGTCCACCACCGCGAAAGCGTCGCCAGTAAGAAGGTACTCGGCGATTTTTTTCTTCATGAAAGCATCGATGCTTTGATAATAATCGATCCGCGTTTTGTACGGCATGTAGACCTTCGGGTCAAGGTTTCCAAATGACACATTGCGGTTTTGGATGATGAACGAGGATATCACATCGACTACTTTCGCGACGACGTTGATATTGAAGCTGATCTTCTTCCGCTTGATGAAACCGTCGGAACTCTCCCGTAAATGCTTGACAATCTGGGTTTCAATGTAATCCTCTCCCCCATTGTAGGACGACAGGGCGAGCTTGAAGTAGGCGTTGCGCTTCCTCAGGTATTCGTTTTTGATTTCAGCGGGCATTCAATCTCTCCAATTTTTCACCGGACTTTCCTTTCCTACATTGATAATCAGTAAAAAGTTCCGATTTTCGTCTTTTCATATCCTACTAATTCACTCGACGGTGTCGTACCGTACGACACCTCGGCTTCGCACGGTGCAGGCACTTCGACAGGCTTAGTTCAGGCTTCAAACTTCATACTTCACAAAACACCAGTGCATGGCGTATTTGAAAGCGTCGCCGAGGTTAGAATAGACGTTATGCCCCACCCGTAACGGCAGACCGTCGCGCCCGATCTCGTATTCCCATCCGAAGATCATATTCCGCATTTCGGTCAGGTGATCGGCGATGAAAACCTTCGGCTGATACGAGCGGATTTTCGACAAAACTTGCTCCTCGATGCCGACCATCGACCAGCTCTCGAAGATCATTCCCGACTGAAAGAAATACCCCGCAATCGTATCGCCGGTGAGGATCGAGCGGGCGTTGGCCGAATGATCGCCCGTGATATTCGCGCGGATATACCGCCGGGCGGCGTTGTTCATCACGAAACGCCTGAGACTTTCGAACTCGGCGGGAGTACAGCGCGGGGCGAGGTCGTTCAGCTCGAACTCGTTCGGCTTGACCAGCAGATTGAGCACCGAGACGAACGGGACATTCCGCACCTCGAAGCTGTCGATCACGTAGAACTCGGGGCCGTCCTCCGTCCAGTTGAACTGCACGACCGCCCCGGCCATTTTGTCGTTGATGCCGAAATCGAACGCGGTCACAGTGCGGCCGAGAAGCGAGGACTGAAACTCGAACGGCTTGAAGTTCGAGTGCGTGAAGTTGTGGAAAATCTTCGTTCCGCCGGACGCTTCGTAATCGATGTCCAGTTCCTGGGCAATCAGTCGGGGATCGTTGCCGAGTTTCTTCTTCTGGTCTTCATACCACGCCTCGTCGAAATACTCCCGCCAGTGCACGAAAATCTTGTGCCAGCGGTCAGTGATTTCGGCGCGTTCGATCTTGTCCTTCGTTTCATAGAAGATGTTGTCCTTGCCGTTAGCGGTGGAGAGCATGACGATCTGCCGGGTGTTCGGCGCGAGTGACGCGAAGAGCTGTTTCGACCTCGGAGTGAACGCCGCCTCGTCCCAGATCACGCGGGAATAAGTCCCGCCGCGCCCGGAGCTCGTCGCGCTCGATTCGCCCTTGACGATATTCCCCCGCGAGTGATTGATGAGGAAAAGGTACTTGGTTTCGATCACCGGCACGCGCGCGCCGTGTTTGTTTTTCACCCGTTTGGCGACCAATTTCTGGAGCGCCGGGTTCCTCAGGTTTTCGAGGATGAACTTCATTTTGCCGAGGAGGGTGTTCGGGTCGGTGATCGAGTTGTCCACGAAGTCCTCTCGCTTCCCGAGGACAAGCATCTGCTCGTTCTTCCCGAAAACAAGGAGGATCACGAGGAGCGCCATGTAAACCCAGCTCGCGCCCATTTGTCGGGTTTTCTCCATCAGGATATTCTTCGAAGAATTGGCAAAGTACTCGCTGATGATCCGTTTCTGGTAGGCCCGGAGCTCGAACGGTTCCTTGACCCAGATTCCGCTATCCTTCGGTTTTTCAGTCAGGATGCAAAACCAGTTTTCGATGATCCAGATCGATTTTTCGGCGTTGAGTTTCATCCCGCGCCCTCGATCATTCCCTCGAATCCCCGTCCGATCTCGTCAAGCCCGTCCTGATCAGGCGGCATGGTTTCCAGACCGAGCTTCATAATCCCCAAAAGCTCGCGCGGTTCGACCGAACCGCTCTTCAGGCGTTTGGCGAACTTCCCGGCGGCGTTCCGGGCGAGGACGCGGACATTTTCCTCGAGCGGAGCGTCCGAACTGACCCGTTCGGTATTCTTCGTCGAGAGCTGAATGAGTTCGCGCCAGCGTTCCCGCCAGCCGTTTTCTTCGATCAGCCGCCGGATCGTCTTTGGCGATTTGCCGAGTTTCCGCGCGATCTCATTCAAACCGTGAAGATGCTCGTAGTATTCATCCATTTCGAGAAAGAGCTTGAACGCCTCATCCTTCCAGTTATTTCCGCTCACGGTATCCGCTCCAGCTCACCGCTTTCCCGTTGATCTTAACTTCGTCTATCCCGCTAAATCCGCACCAGCGTTCGACGATGATCTGGCAGAAGTAAGGGCTTTTTTCCATCATCCGGCATCTCCGGTCGGTGGTCTCGCACCCAATCAGGGTCGAACCGCTCCCGCTGAAAAAGTCCAGGACAATCTCGCCCGGGAGCGAGCTGTTCCGGATCGCCCGTTCCGCAAGTGCGACGGGTTTCTGGGTCGGGTGGACATATTTGTGATTCGGGTCGGAGTCGATCTCCCAGACCGAGGATTCGTTCGACGGCCCGAACCATCGCGCCTTCCTGTCGCTTCCGGCCGCCGCGCCTTTTCCGCCGAAGATACAGCTGTCGTAATTTTCGAGGAAGAAGCAAGGCTCGTAGTTCCGTTTGTATCTCGCCCAGCTAATCGGCAGGGTCTGTTTCTTCCAGACAACCGGGACTTTTACGATCTTTCTCTGCTTCATACTGATTTTCCTCCGTTCTCCTTCTCCCCCGCCGTGTCCGGGATCGCGCCCTCGATCTGATCCATGAGCTGCCCCAGCGTCTCGACACCCTCGTCGTCCGTCCGCCCGACAGCGTCGAGGACGAATTCAAAATCCTCGCGCTTGATCTTCTGGTAGAGCGCGTAGAGCTTCGCCCGGTCGAAGATGCCGAGACTTTTGACCTCTTTCTCCACCTCCTCGCCCTTGAATGTTTTCAGGATTATCTTCTGAATCCGGGTGAGTTCTTTACCCTCTTCCGCGAACAGCTTGCCGTAAACTTCGAGGAATTTTTCCTTATCGATAATCTGTTTCCTCAGCTGAGCTCCGTTGATCTGGATATTCGTCTCATGGAACAGGATGAGGTTTCCGTTCTCGTCCTTCGAGGTACGGAAGAGCGGATTCTTGACCCAGTACTGGATCGAACGCAGGGAGACTTTCTCGCCGAATTTCCTTTCTATTTCCCCGGCGGTCATGTCATAATCTCCGGTTTCGAGGTAAATCTGTACCGCTTCCCGTTTCAATGTCAGGCTATATTCCCTCATAGGCTACTTTTTCTCCGTTCTTAAGAAATTCATCTTCATTTGCGCCCTTTCGCTTCTCAATTTTCCTCTGCATTATTAATCAGTATTCTTTGCGTTATTTTCGCTTTTTCGTAAAAAGTCATTCAGTCAAGCAAGAAAGCGCCTATTTCTCGTTTACAAATCTATGCCGATTTCCGCATATTTCTATTATCCGCCAATCCGCCTTCTCGTTTATTTTCCGCTTTTTTTCCTCTCTTTTCTTTCCACCTTTCTATTACTATTTATTTCTTTACAAGATAAAGAAATATTAATACATGGAATATTGAAAAACATGGAAACGGTCAAGCATGATACTGTTAAACAGTCCTCATTTACGGATAAAGAGATAGATAAACGCAAAACATGGATTTGCGCTCCGCAATGGCGCGAATGGTTTTATCCGTTTTTGTGTGCTTTTATCCCTTAATTTCATGGGTTAGGGGGTGAAGGGGTACGGGACGAACGATATATTGAGCTCAATTCGAGCTTCGGAGAGTCCACTCCGTGCCCGGCTGATAAGAAGAATGTTACTGACATTACGCTTTGAAGATGCGGGAATAGAAAATCCCTGCAGGTTAACGTTCCTACAGGGATTTTTATAAAAAGGGGACGGTTTTTATCCTACCATCCTGTCGAGATATTGGGAGATTTCGAGCTTAATCTCGGTATTTTCATAAAGACCTTCACGGTAACCGGTTCCGTTATCGAATAATCGGCTCATCGGCGGCATTTTGGCTATCTTGTATCTGCTTTTCTTCTTTTTACCCTCTTTATCGGTTGTTTCCTTGATAAACCCGCCCTCGAGCATCGCGTTTAGGAGTCTCTGCGAGAGATACCTGTAAGTCTGATATTCGACCGGCCAAAACTCGCCGTTCACAATCGAAATCAGCATCATCGAGAGAATTTCCTCACGGTCTTCGCGGCAAAGATAACTGACTCTCCGATGCCGGTAAACGTAAATGCGTAACGGTTTCAGCTCGGAGATCGCGGTGATTTCCCATTTTTTAATCCGGTTAATCAGATCGTAAAGCTCTTTCTGGTGCTCGATCACCGCGACATTATTCATCGGGCGAACTCCTCAAGCGGCACCATTTCTTATGATCCTTTTCAATATTCTGATAAAGATCGTTCTTGAATACTTCGTTGCCGAAATTAACAATCAAATGCGTGCAGTGTTCCAGTTTTTTCTCGCCGTTGATAAACTGCGTTTTCGAGGTATTGTTTTTTTCTATCCATCCGAGGCCGTTGATCATCTGGGATACTGTCCTCTGGTCGATGTTATGAAATACGTTTCTGTTTTTCAGGAACTTGGTAAACCGTTCGAGAGAAATCCACATTACCTGCGGAATGATTTCTCCTCCGGGATACCGCGCGTCATACTCACGTCCGAGATCGATTTCGGGATTACCCTTCGTCATATCGAGAGCGCATTCCAGCAGATTGGATTGAATGATCGATGTATCGGTTCCGCGCTCGCCCTCGTTAGAGGCGATAAAGTCGATCATTGTGTCGTAATGCGTTCCTTCGATAATCCCGACCGCAAACCCAATGGCGATCACCGACGCGTAATAACGCGCCAGACGAAGGTCTTTTCCGATCCGGACGGCTATCGTTTTTTCCAGAGAACGGATATCATCGAAAAGCGTTTCCATATTGACAGCGGCCGCTTTTTCGAAGAGCTCGATGTAAAGATCGAAACCGTTCCGTTCGGCGTAATGGTGAACTTCGGATAACCCTGCGGTATTCGTCCTGCGCTTGAGTTTGTCGAATTTTATCTTCAGCATTCGATAATCCCACGCGTCGCCGTAGAAATGAATCGGTTCGTTCGTCCCGATGATCGAGGTGTTCAGGGTTCGGTCGTCCGCGATAATCCCTCCGTCCTTGTTCTGACGTGGGCGGTTCGAGTTCGTCACGCAGTCTTTGAGCCAGCTCACCAGGTGAGGCAAATATTCCTTATCCAGCTCATCGAATAATAGGACTCCGTTTTTCCGGTATTTCTGGCTTTTGATTGTCGTGGAAATCGTGGGTCTATTGGTAAGCAGCTCCTGATTGAAAATCGATTTCGCGACTTCGAGCAGGGTCGTTTTTCCGCACCCGGTTTCACCGTGAAGGGTGAGTAACGGCATCCCCTTCGTCTCTTCGATTATCTTTTCACGGAGCATGGATGCGGCGAGAAATGAGAGAAATAGGCGCGAGACTTCCGGCGAGACAAAGAGCTGATCGATTTTATCGCGGAGTTCCGCCGCTTTCCCGCCCGGTTCCGGGCTTTTCGAGGCGTAACGCGACGATCCGGCAGGAACATTGACATCCCGCAGTTTGTGCCCCTTGATGTAAAGCGTTCCGTTATCGGTATCGACTATTCCTTCTTTTCCCCTGAATATTTTACCGTCACGGTAAACCCAATCGTACCCGGAGATAATCGGGCTGTTTTCCGAGTCCCACGAGACGCCGGAAAATACCGGTGTAATCGGTTTCGCGTGCTTGATCGCGTAACTGTAAAGCGCGGCGCGGGAAGCCTGCGCGAGAGTAATATCGATCCGCAACGTCACCATTGCTTTTTGAAGGCTGTCCGCGCACCCGAATTTATGCCCGTCGATTGTGATTTGCCGCTTTTCTCCAGGACGAATCGCATCGAAGACTATTTTAAATTCATCCGGTTTCGACTGATCTTCTACGATCACGTATCTTGGAATAAGCGCGTACCCGCACGGAATTCGGATCCACTCGTCTTCCCATACCTCGTTTCCTTCGTTGTCGTATTTTTTCTTTTTCTTCCGGTAAAACATCCCGTAGTTTTTGGATATTCGAATCGCCGACCCGTCGCCCCCTTCCCAATCCTCGGCGCCTTTGTAGGTTTCGGTTTCCTCGGACTCCACGCCCGGTAATACGCCGCCCTCGATGTAAACCTTAAAATCCGCTTCGATATTTTGCGGTGTAGGTTTCGTTTTGTAGAGGTTACCCAACGCCTGCAGAAACTCGTTATCCGGTAAACGGCCGTGCGGCTGAAAAAGGCCGAAGGATTTATTGTAAATGGTGAAATCCTTTTCGAGCTCCGCAAATGGTATTTTTTTCGGAAATCGTTCGTAAATCTGGCGTAAGGTCAGGAATCCGCGAGCGTCTTTTCTCGCTTCGACCGAACGGTGAGGTGTTATTTTCGTGTAGGGCGTACCGGGGAATATTTTCACCATCGATGTCCGTTTGGTTAACGACGGGTCGCTCCTGCAGATCATCGAGAGCGTTTTTACGACGTATTCGTAAAACTGACCGCAATCGAACACCCCCGCTTCCGAAACCATGTCGATTTTAGAATATTCCTCGATCTCGTTCAAAATAAAATGAACGTGAAAACCCGTCCCGCTGTCGACTACCGCCGCATATTCCCAGAGTTCGAGACGTTCGAGGCTCTCCTTGAGCCTCGTGTAAAGCCGTTCTTTGGTCTCCGCGATAAACCCGTCGCGCCGTTCCAAATTCTGGTATTCCTTATTCCCCCGCGCGGATTTCCATTCGATATTATCGAAATCGAGAGAAACCATTAAAAGATGAGTTTCATTTCCCTGCGTTTTGTGAAGACGGTAGTACCCTTTTGAATTTTTATCCTTTTTCACGCATTGAACGTCCGAGGAGAACAACGATACGCCGAAATCGACGCTCCGCTCGTTTTGTTTCGCCTGGTTAACGATTTTTGAAATATTGAGCTTTTCTCCGGGCGAGCCGGGAAGCACCTTGCCGGTGAGGTAATCCACCCCGGGGTAATAACTGATCCGAACCGGGTGCTTTCCTTTTTCAGGCCCGTCGTCCTCGCCGTCGCCTTTCGCGTTTTTGGCGCGGGTCAGTACCACGGCATGAGAGCCGCGGATTGTTTTCATGTTCTCAATCAGTTTTTTCAGAAAGAATTGTTTCTTCGACTCCCCTGGATGGGAGGAGTCCCGCGACGGCATGGATGCCGAGGAGCGGGGCGGCGCAAAGTATGTACTCACATCTACACCGGCGCGTTCCGCCAGCTCGAGCATTATTTCACGAAAATGAGTTTGAAGTTCGATCCCCCTGATCTTCGCAAGGAATTCCTTTGCCGTTCCGCCGACGTCGCACGTGTGGCAATACCACGTCGAAGGCGACTGCTCGTCGTTGATGGAGAGCGACGGAGTTTTATCGTCGTGAAACGGACAGACCGCCATCGCGGAGCCGCCGGAGCCGGATACGGGAGTAAATTCTCCGATGAGACTTTCGAGTGAGATTCGAGAGAGTATTTCGTCGATAATCTCTTGAGGTATTTTTTCAGCCACAAATTCCCCTCAGCCTACTGATAGGCTACCTTTCAAATATTTTTTCATGGATCCGTCCCATTTTTTTGACCTCATTCGCCAATCGTAATGCATTTTTCATCGTTGGTTTGCCATTATTAATGAAAACGCAGGCATTGTCATTAAAGAACCTGAATATCCAGAAAAGATGCCCGCCGGTCGCGACGATCAGCAGGGAATACCAGAACCAGTCGAGCATATCTACCACCTTTTTCCGCCGTGACGGCGCGGACGGGTTGCGTTGTAATCCATTTTTAATTTCACCAGTTTGTCGATATCGATATCCTCGGCGGCAAGCGTATCGAGAATACGGATAACCGCATCACAGAGTTCCACGGCCCATCCCTCCGGTTTCCGTAATGGGTGTGCCGTCGTGATTCGTTCGTTAGGATCATAATAAAACGGCGGAGTATTTTTCCTCAACTCTTCAACCGCCTCGGCTATTTCCGTTATGAATAACATACAGGCTTCCAAGATTGTTTTCGGCGGATCATACCATCCTTTTTCGACGGCATTCTTATGGATTTTTTTAGCTAATTCATTCAACGTCATATTTCCCTCACTTTTTGAGCGCGTTCATAAAACCCTGAAATATGTATCTCGAGTATGCGGGCGGTACAGCCTGCGCCAACGATCGTTGATTCCATATCCAATCTATTCCCATCGCAATCTGCCAAGTTCTTCGACCGGTTTTATTCGGCGCCCAATCCGGCTTTTTTGCAGTCCCGCTGTTTAACGCTCCGTGTCCGCAAACGCTGACGTATGTTCCGTCCATTACCCCGCCTCTCAATTTTAGTTTTTCCGGTGTAAGTATCCAAAATCCGCCCAGTTCGAACCGGCGACGGCGAATGACCTTTAAACCGAACATTTCTCCGTTGAGCTCAATCACTTGTGCCGAAGTGTTGTCGAAAGGGGCATTCGGAACATTTTCGATACAATAAGGTTTACCTGCGGATATCAGTATTGCCTTGGTTTCAAAAAACAGATCCGGATAATCTTCGAACTTTTTCACTCCTTTCGATACGTTTATTCTTGTCATAGTTGAGTATCTTTGGCAGGGAGGAGACGCCCAAATAAAATCGAAAGTTTTTATCCAATTCATTTTAAGCTTCATCGCATCGGTGCGGAGAAAATGGAACGGATATTCCGGCTGATCGTCGATATCTATTCCTGTAATCTGGGCTGACGGAAAGGCTTGATGAATACCCATCGCCGCGCCTCCGGCTCCGCAAAACAAATCGAGTATTTTCAATTCGATCACCCCTTTTTCAAAGTTCCATTCATCCTACGCCTCCTATCCGCTCGTATCGTTCTGATCTCCGTTATTCTGTCCCGGTACCGAAATCACCAGATTATATTCCGGCTGTTTGTCGTTCTCCCGGCGTTCATTGAGAAACATCGCGACATTGTACTTGTCGCCGAGGATTTTAATTGTCCCGGAATGGTACACCTTTCCTGTTCTCTTGCTCGTCTTCGGCCAGAGCGCCCCTTTCATTTCATCGCGGTCTACTGTTTGTCCCATCGTCCTCTCCCTACAAGTTTTTGTACCGGCTGATCGCCGTCTTGAGCTTCTTCAGCCTGTTCTTCGCCACCCGGATACTGCATTCCCCGATTTTCGCCAGTTCGGTCAACGGCATGCCCTGCGATACCGCGAGAAGGAATTGTGATTCCTCATCCAGTTTTGTAAATGCATCCTTCTCACGCTGTCCTTCTAAATACTTCTCAAGATTTTCTGTTGAGTTCCCTACTGACATCTTTTTTCTCCTGTGTTTTTTTTTCTCCGCTCCAAAATGCCCGGCCTTCGTTTTTCGTCAACTTTTCGAGCACCGCATCCGCGACCGCTTCGAGGATTTCGACCGAACATTCCGAATCGAATTGCGCGAGAAGAACAGGAGTTTCATCAAGGTGCTCGTTTTCGCCTTTCGCGGAAACCCAAAGACACGCGAGAGCGCTCTCTTCAGGTTCGTTGATCGAGACCTTGAAATTTTCGTTTTCCCGGACAAGATTGAGAGTTTCGGTCTCTTCTTCCTTGAATTCATGTTCGACGGCGTCACCACCGGACGCCGAGCGGTCATCGAGCGTAGTCGAGATGTCCGCGTAAGCGGATTGTACCGAGGCGTTCCCGTCGTCTCGACTGCGCTCGCCGTCCGGTTCCGGGAACGGCGGGGACGGCTGATGTCCGAGGGGCGGAGAGGGACGGTTGAGCATCGCCCGATTGCGTTCCGCCATTTCGTCCCAATACTTCCGGTTAACCGCGAGGATTTCATCGTCGGTCATGTCGTTGCCGGAAAACAACCCGTCCAGCACCTCGCCGCGTTTTTCCTCGACCACCTGGGCGATCAGTTTCAGCCGTTTCACACCCATCTTCCGCACCGGCTCCTCGATCTCGCCCATTAAATTCTCGAATTTCGTCTCGGCCTTTTCCGCCCGGTATTTCATCAGCATCTCGACGATCTTGATAATATCATAGGTGTAGGAGTAGCTGATCGGAAGGTTTTCGTTCACCCAGTCTCTGAAACTGTCCGCGCGTCCGTACTCGCCGAACCAGTTCAGATGGATGAAGTAGAGGTCGAGCATCATCTGTACCGAGAGTTTCTCGATACGTGTGCCGGTCTGGATAATCCGTTCGCGGAGATATTCGAGCGGTAACGGTTTCCCGGTTTCCTGATCGTAATAGGCAGGCGACGCGCCGGAGCTCTGAATTCCCTGAGCGTTTTCGCCTAACGTTTCCGGCAGATTCGCCGGTGAGATGCCGATTTTCGCCGGATCGATTTTTTTTGCCATTTCCCTATCCTTTAAATTATTTTTTACCAAAATGCCTTTTTTCACCAGCTCGAGGATGCAGAGTTTCGTGAAGTTGTTATTCTTTCCCGGAGTCGGTGTCATCGGATGAGCCTGCGAATCGAATTTGCAGTTTTCGCAGATTTCGATTTCTTCAGCCGGAGTAAATTCCAACGGTTCGATTAACTCGCATGAGATATGATACCCCGGCTCTGAAATCCTTTTCAGCGCATTCAATACTGGAACAAGCCTTGTATTCCGAAGCGTATCCCGCCGAATTTCTAATTTATCTACCGTCATCCCCATCCCCTTTGCCGCTTTCGGTTATATCCCCGTCTGATTTCCTGATCAGATCGAGCACCAAATCGACGTGACCGTTTTCGACGATCCATTTATCCATCGTGAGCGCCTCGAGCATCACGCACCAAGCGCCTTCGAGGTCGTAGTGCGTGTTGTCGTCGATAATGTAGTCGTAGTAGGGTTTCGGCGACACGGAGCGGAACGTCTGTAACGGCGAGGGAGCGTTGAAAGCGTCGAAGCAGTTCAGGATTTCCAGACGGCTCAAAATGTCCTTCGCGTGGTCGAGCAAAACTCCCGACCGGCAGGTCCAGAGGATCAGACTGCACCCCGCGCGTTTCAACTCCTTGATCCGTTCGACCGTCCGCGCGATCGGACGGAACGTCTCGACGAAACACCCGTATTCCTCGGCTTCCACGATTGTCCCGTCGAAATCGACGGCGATCACCGGCGCGACGCCGGATGAAAACCGGCTCATCTGAGATACCCGCAGAATTCGGAGTACTCGGTGTACGAGCGGGTATTTTTAGGCAGAAAATCGCCCCGTTGGCTGTACGTCCGCGCGATATCCGCCGAGCGGTGAATTTTGATGTCGACAACCAGCTCGGGATAATTCTTCCGCAATTCGTCCAGCACTTTTTCATGGAGAGGCCGGTTTTCCTCGTAAAATGTCGGTAAAATAATTTCATCAAGGGATTTTTTAAAGTACCTCGCCGCTTCCCGGCAGTCGCGGATGACCCTGCGGGTATCGTAAATCGCCTTGGCGGACGGAGCTTCGAGCTGGGTAGGAATGACAACGATGTCAGCCGCGATTAACGCGGAGCGGTTCAGGAACCCGACATCCGGCTTCGTGTCGATCACTGCGTAGTCGTAAATATCGTTCAGCTCCTCGAACGCGTCGTGAAGCAGATATTCGCGGTTCGGTTTCCCGAAGAGTTCGATTTCGAGGAGCATCAGCTCGAGCGCGGTAGGCAGAAGGTCTAGACCTTTTTTTACCCGGAGAATTGAGGCTGATAGGTCGTATCCCGATTTCAGCACGTCCCGCAACGCCGCGCCCTGCGATTGGTCACAGAAATGCGAAGTGAGAGTGGCCTGCGGGTCGAGATCGACCATCAAGACCCGGCTGTTTTCGGCGAGAATTGCCGCCGTACTGACCGCGCTCGCCGTTTTCCCAACGCCGCCCTTCATCGATTGAAATACAATCGTTTTCATTTTACACCGTCCTTATTGTTTTCCCGTTCCGGGAATAGTTTAAGATGAAGCTGATCCGACATTGTCGAGATCACAACGGCGAGACGTTCCTCTCGTTTATTTTCCTCCGGTGTCTGATTCAGTGTCTCGCCTAAATTCGGAATATCGCCCGTAAGCTGAAGATACCATTTCCCGGCATGCACCGCCTCGTGAACGATAGAAACCGAATTGAGGTCGGTCTCCGCGAAAAAGAAACTACCCATGAACGCCGACACTCCGCCGTTCCTGATAGGCTGAAACGACCAAAACGCCGCGTCTACCGTCCGGGCTTTGTCCATTCCTATCCAGTTCAAGTAATGCCTCATTCCTGACTTTGTTTTGAACACAAATACCCAAAAATAATGAAAACGGTCAGGCCGTATTTTAAATAGTCTCATTCAAAACTCCCTGTCTTCAGAAGACGGTTTCGTCCTGATTTCGCGCTTGATCCTGCAGATGATCAGGTGGATGAGTTCGTGACAGTCCTTGCAGAGCGTTAAGATATTTTCCGGGTCGTTGTTCGTGATATCGTGATCGAGGTGGTGGGCGTGCAGGTTTTCGGTAGAGCCGCACCGGGCGCAGAACCGACCCCGCAATTTTCGGGCGCGTTCACGGTAGGCGTGTTCCGTGATTTCATCTTTCGCGTGATAGCATTCGGCAGAGCAGTATTTCCGCTTGAAGAAGTCCGAGAGCTTTTCCAGACGCCCGTTCGTTCCCCGCGTCCGCCTGAACTTTTTCCCGCACTTCACGCAGACCCGCCGCGTCTCGATCACCCGCCTCATGCAATCTTATCCGTGTGGGTCACGCCCCAGAGCGTGTAGATCGCCTGATCCGCGGCGCGGGTATAGCCGCACCGCCGGATGAATTCGTCGAGGGTGGTTTTATCCCCTCTATCCGACGGGTCTACTCCCGTGATCCGCCGGAATTCGCTATTGAACATTCCGAACGCGCAGGCATAAATGATGCCCCGCTTTTTCGCGATCAGTTTGATTTTATTCGTATAAGTCATTTTACCCTCCGATGCCACGATTCCACGGACGGATTGGAGCGGGACCTTTTTTTTTTCGACGGCATATTGACGATGAAGGCGTAAACGAGCATTCCGAAGATGACGCCGACGAAAACCAACGCCGCGATCATTACTCGGCTTCTCCGTCGAGCAAGACAGCCGCCCGCGCCGGTCGACCGCGTTTTTTCCTCGGGAGTTCTTCGACCTCTTCGGGATCATCGTTGTCACCGTCATCGACGGAAGGCTTCTGCTGATGGGCGAGGAAGGCATCCACGCCGGGATTGTTTTTCGGAGGCTCGGGCGCGATGATCGTGATCTCGGCGGGATTCGCGTAATCGAATTCGATCCAGCCGTCGCCGTGCCGGTATTCAGCGATATTCACCGAATGAACCGAAATCATTCCAGCCCTCGATTTCGGAACACCGAACTCGATCTGGAAAAGGTTTTCCGTGACGTGGGCGACAAAGAAACCGGTGTCCGTTTTCTGGATTCTCATTTTCTTGCCGTCGGTCATGACATCGGCGTGGTTGAGAATTTTCGACTGATACACCACGCTTTCCGGGAGCAGAATACGGACACGGTACGCGCCGTTTTTAGAAGGCCGGACGTGATACCCGATCCCCTGCAAAGATTTTTCTTTCTGGACAAACAAACTTTTCATCTTGACCTCCTATCCTTTGAATACCTGTTCTTTTGCTGTATTCCGGTAGCTGAAAACAAAAGCCCCTTCCGGGCAAGACTTCGCGATTTCTTCAAGCCTCTTTGTCATGCTGTAGCTGTTATTGAAATACAGAGCGTTGTAACTTCCCCGGTCGATTTCGATTTGATTGTTTTTCAGTACGAGGAACGCCGCGAGTTTCAGGCATTCCCGGCATCCGGTTTTAGCGAGGCATTTTTTATGAAGTATTTCAGGGATGAGCATGAGAAACCCTCCGATGCTGCGCTTCGTTTATTTTTTGTTGCGCGGTAAAGTCCCGCGTCGGCACGGATGCCGAGGAGCGGGACGATCCTTCATTTTTTATAATTTCCGTTATTTCCGGCAATAGACTGGATTTGATTTTTTTTACGACTTCTTCCACCAATTCGCCGGTGGAAAGGGCGGGACGGACTCCGGTGAGTTTCTCGATCCCCTTCGCGGTGACAAGGTAAAGCGGACGGTCTGATTTGGCCGCCGCCGCGTTTTTACATTCACGGCGGATTTCCGACAATTCGCCGGAGACGATCTTCCGCCGGATGTGGTCGTCGGATAATCCGGTCATTTCAGCTACCTCGGGCACCGTCCAAGTAAGTTTCTCGATCTCTCTACGCTTCATGACTGCTCCTTTTTCTCGTCCCTCCGGCCGAAGGGTGGGCGTAACGCCCGCCCCGCCGGTCTCGTCAGATTCCCTCTCATTTACAATCCCCTCCGCTCCCTCACAATCGCCCACGCGATTTTTTCCGAGATCACGGAACAAGCGTGCTTCAAATAATCCGGGTTAAACGCCTTCGCTCTCATTTCCGCGATCCACTCCTCGCCGTGCTTCTCACTCCGTTTCCGGGGCAATCCTCCCGGACTGTGATATGTACACGCCATCCTTCGCCTCCTCGTCAATGATCGACGAGTGATCCGGCGGATTGATTTACCCCGCACTTCGAGAAGTTTATGTTGCGCGGGGGGTTAATTTGCCCCGGGTTCGACCCGAAAATCTATTGCCGAAAAGGATTTTAAATACTTAATTGACTCCTTTTCCGCCGCGTGTTAAAATAGCACGTGGGTTAAAAAAAATGCCCTGAAGCGGTGTGGAACGCTCCAGGGCGGACGGTCAGTGCAGTATTTCCCTAGTACGAGAAAATTGCTACACATTCCGTCCGTGTCCGGCGCTCCGCCGGAAATTTTCCACACACCGGCTTGTAACGTGAACTCTCACTATCTATCCTTAATCTGGGATATTATATCCCTAAACAGGGATACTGTCAAGGGGTGTTCGTAAATATTTTTTAGAGGTTTTCACTTGGATGTGTTAAAATTCGCAGTTAGTCAGAGATTAAAAACAATCCGTCTTAAAACAAAACTATCAGTAGAAAAATTTGCTGTAGAAATCGATTTAGCGGATTCTACCTATCACAACTATGAAATAGGCAAAAGCGATACTCCTGCGACTGTTTTGACAAAAATTGTAGATAAATTTAATGTGAATCCTTATTATTTACTTTCCGGAGAAGGTAATGTTTTTCTAAATGAAGAAGATTTCATAGCCCTTTATAATAGCGAATTTGAACATATTTTGAATGAAGTTCCAGAAATTAATGTTTCACCTGAAGAATTAGTTCCTCTGAATATTCTATCAATCAAAGCATCGGCGGGGTCCGGACATCTTAATCTTGATATATTTATAAATGGAAAATACCTGATTCAGCAAAAAGACATTTTTCCTTACAATCCGGAAAATATATCTATTCTACAGATTAGTGGCGATTCAATGCGTCCGACGTTATTCGACGGCGACTTCGTTATGTGCGCAATCGGGACAATCGGAAACGATGGAGTTTATATCCTGAATGTCAACGGCGAGCTCCGCGTGAAACGTCTGCAGTTTCAATTGAACGGCGATGTCCGGGTTATTTCTGACAATCCGGTCTACGAACCGGAATTTTTTAAACGAGACGGAGCCGGAGATGATTACGTCAAAATAGTCGGACGTGTTATAAAACGGATAGGTAATATTTAGAAAAGAAGGAGGGTTTCAGTGGGAGCGAAAATGCTTGCTGTAATTTGTATGATGTCAATCTTTACGCTTCTTTCCGCATCCGATTTGAAAGATATAAAGAAACCAAAGAATGAAAAGGAGTATATTGAATATCGTAAAATCTTTCTTAAATATGAAATTTCATTGTATTCCGATTTTTGCGGTAAACTTCAAAATTTGTATTATAAATATCAAAAGAATACTACCGCCTATGCTGAAAAAGCGTTGGAATTGTACCGCAAATCCCAAAACTCTTTAACTAACGGGATAATAAAGAAAGCCTATGCTCTGATAAATTCCTTCACACTACCCTATAATTGGAATGATCCAAAAGATATAACCGATCTCGAACATGATTTAATGAAAGTTTACGGTAATTACCAATTCCTTTTATACTGGGTTATTCCTCAATGGTATTGGGATAAATCCGATCCGGATGAAATAGACGATTCTTTTTATTACACATTTTCAATTGCTTCCGAAAACTATCATTATTCTTACAAAGACAATCCTTTCCCCTGGGCGAAATTAAACATTAAAATCTCGGACAATAATCTAAGTATCGATTTTGAACCATCATCTTTTTATGATTCCTACACTTTTAATGATAGCTCTGAATATGAAGTAAATGTCTTTATTCGCTTCGGCACAAATGAGGCATGGGAAGAAACGTGGATTAATAACCGCTATGAAATTGTTTCGCAAAAACCATTTTCATTCTTTCCGGGTATTCTTATTAACAATAAATTAGCCGTCCGATATTATTACTCCGAAGATCAATATGAGACCTATCTTTTTAACATTTCAAGTTTTAGTAATATGTTCTATGCGCATACAAATGATTACTTAAGTATCTTGGATTCAATCGATATCGAATAAGGTACTTATTCTTCTAAAACAGTTTTTCCAAAAACCGCACGTCTATCGAGTTGACCGCGTCCTGTTTTTTCCGCAATCCGGTCTTGGTGTACACCTGGTGAGACAGTTCGATCCGGCTGTGCCCGAGGAGCTCGGAAACCAGCTTGATATCGGCGTCGGTCTGATTGTACAAAAGAGTGGCGAAACTTCTCCGCAGATCGCGGAACTGGATGTGCGGCGTGATGCCCAGCGTCATAACCACCCCCCGCCATGCGGTCGAAACCTGAAGGCTTTCGAGGGTGAACAGCCTGCCGGTAACCTCTTCGACCTCGATATACCGTTTCAGTACCGCCGCGAGGAATTCGCTCATTGGAATGACGTTCACAGCGGACTTACTCCGTCCGCGAACCTTCGACTGCTCGAATGTGATCACTTCCCGCTCGAAGTCGAGTTCGGAGAGTGTCAGCGCGCAGATGTCCCCCAGCCGGATACCGGTGAGAAGCGCGATCAGTACAATCATCTTAAGTTCGGAGTTGGTGATCGTCGAGAGTATCCGGGTCAATTCGTCCTGCGAGGCCGTCCTCGCCCGTTTGCCGGTCGCGCGGTAGTAGACGATCTTACCCTTGATCGGGTTGGCGGGGATGATCTCATACCTCGCGAGCTTGTTGAATAAGCCTGAAATACTCCCTAATTCGCGGTCGACAGTCGCCTTCGATACCCGTTTCAGCCGTTCGAGTTTGTAGCTTTCGATATCCGCCATCCTGACTATCATCATCGGACGGTCGCCGAGATGGTCGAGGAGGTAGCCCAGCGACCGCGCGATCCCGAGCCGGTCCCGTTCGTTTGGGATATTGACATCGACATAATGGCCGAGATACCATTCGATACCCTTCGAGAGCATGACGCTCGTGTCCGCACCGAAATAGAACTCGTCGAAACGGTTTTCCCGAATAGCTTTTTTTGCCTCGAGAAAGTACTCTTCAGCGTCCGCCTTCCGTGTTCCGATAATTTTCCGGTAACGTTTTCCATCGTGATAAAACTCGACCTGCCAGCTTTTTCCGCGTTTCGTAACGCCCATATTCACCTCCAACCGCGCGGGCGGGACGCCCTGAAACGCGGGGACTTGTGGCTGTTGCTTGTGGCTGTTTTGTGGCGGTTATATTTTATATCATGCGTGGTGTTCGTGTCAAGCGGTTTGTTAAAATGTTGATAGATATGATTATTACGATAGGATAAGAAGTTATAAAAATGGGTTACGCGCTCCCAACTGCGCTACAGCCCCGATTTAACTTTATACTGTGTAACGTTTTATAACTCTTTAACTATTTCCGTGTGGCTTTTTTGTGGCTGTTATCTGTTTTTTATCTATCTTATCATTATACAGTGCTTTCTTTGGCTCGTCAAATAAATCGCCGGATGTCTTTACGCAGTGTTCCTTGATATGATCTCACCCGCCTATATTACACATCCGGCGTTACCGAATTCGCCAATTCCGTCTACCGACGGGATGTCTTTCAATCCCGTATCCGGTTTTCATTTTGGGATTAACTTCTTCGCCTTTTTGATCTGCGCCTGAATTTCAGGCGGCAAATCGTCAGGGTTCTTGTAATTATTTGTTACGCCGTTCGTGCTAATAGTCTGAATATTAAAGTTTGTTATCCCATCAAACGCAAAATTAACTTGAGCTATTCCACCGTAATCAACGGCTATCATCTGTACACCGCTTGCGTATGCGTTTGCGGATGCTTCTGCATAGTTGATATAGGAGTTATTGTTCACAATGGGCACGGTGTTTTTCCCGACGTGATCGGATCGCATTTCAATGTGGTTTTCATTTGTCCCTCCTGAAAATATCTTCATACACCCGCGCCCAGAGCGCGATCTTCTCCTCATGGGTCATCGGCGTGAGACCCGGTCGAGATTGTCGGG
>Ga0209416_1000668_pt1 | contig 32541 bp, 23 predicted proteins | sample RifGroF1_FD_184001 | JGI IMG/M metagenome (GOLD analysis project Ga0209416, IMG submission 184001) | Groundwater microbial communities from Rifle, Colorado, USA - Groundwater F1 (SPAdes) (version 2) | ecosystem: Environmental > Aquatic > Deep subsurface > Groundwater | place: Rifle, Colorado...
CGTAAAATTACTGAGTGCTTCTTCCGTAAATGATTGAGCAGAGCTTTTCTATCAGCTTCTTTGCCATCATAATAGTGGTTTATTTGCCTTAATTTCTTTTGCGCATCTTGTACAATCGCTCTGCTGTGTCTATCTTTATTGTGTTTATGTCGTCTTATTGTACTTTCGAGATTTGCTTTTTGATTATTCTTCATAGCTTTGAGCCTATGTTCAAGAGCTATAAGCGTATGTTCCTTTTCTTTGAAATCTCTTATTTGACCATCTTTTAATTTTCCTAAATCTTTGAGATGTTTTTCTTCATCTTGCTTACTTGATTTACCAACTTTTGATGTTTGATGAATTCGTTTCAAATTATCAAATTTATCTTTTAGATTTTTTTCTTCATCCAACTCATCTTTGTATTTATTTAGCGTATTGAAATCGTTCAATAGAGCGTTTTCTGCATAATTTATTTCTCCTACGAGTTTATTTTTCTCTTTTTTACTTATGCTAGAACTACCTAAATGTTCTCTTAATTCTGTTAAGATTTTTTGTTTCTGTACCAGTCTTGCTTTTTCGTGTTTAACATTTAATCCAATGTTAGTATGTCTTAATCCATAAGCAGTTAAGAGTAATATTAATACAGCAATTCCGATTGCGATGCTAAAGAAATATTTCTGAAGCAATGATTCTATGCTATTTATCGCTCCAAATATTCCTGTTACTTCAAATATGTAAGTTGATATTCCTACAGAATTACTGGATTTTGTTTCAACTCCTAAGACATATGTTCCTACTATGAGTCCGCCTGGAAGGTTGAAGGACTTTGTTAATGAAGTCGTAGAGTCAACGCTCGCTGTTTCAACTTCAGTAAGAATTATTTTATCACTCATATCTTTGATAGTGTATTTTAATTCAACTTGCTCTGTTTCCCTGCTTTTCAAATTGAATACTCTTACGTCGACTATTAAATTAGAACGAGGCGAGAGTTCTTTGTATTGCGGATCGACGTAAAGATTGCTGTCGAATAAAACATTATAGCTTTCCAATTCTATTATTATTGGAATAACAGCTCTTTTGTCATCCGAAACAATATTTAATTTTCCAGTATATATACCTGGAGAGAAAGCAGATTTACCGGGTATTGCTGACCTGAAACGCAAATCAACAGAATTAGTTTCTCCTGAATCTAAAGAGAATTTTTGTTCTGTTACATCAATTAAGCCACCTCCGCCGACTAAAGAAAGAGCAAATTCTCCAGCATTTACATCTGTATTTGTAATTCGTACGGAAATAGTGCTTGTTTCTCCTGTTTTGATTAAATTCTTTATTAGGAATTGATCTGTTTCAAAATTTACTGCATAAGCGGGGCTAAGGATTAATGCCAAGGCTATAATTACAATTAGCAACCTCTTATTTTCCATATGATTATTTGAATAACCTCCTCGGTAGTTTTAATTGTTGTTTCCTACTGCGCAGTTTAAACATATGAAGAGCTAATAGAGATATTGCGAATAATAGCGAGATTGCGATAACAGTTTTAATGAATGACTCTTCTTTCAGTAATGACTTTATATCTCCCAATATGTTGAAAGTGCTGCTAGCAGTTGCAAATTCTCCATTATGAGTGAGTTCAGCAATTAAGACGTAAGTACCAGGAGTTAATTCTGGCAGTTTGATTGATTTGATAAGAACTTTTTGTCGAGTTATTGATACTATTTCACTATCTTCGTAATATTTCTTTCCAGAAAAGTCTTTTATGAAATAATTTACAGTAATATCTTGTGCTTCGGCATAATCGCCGCTGTTTATCAAATTTACCTGATAAGTTAATGTTCCAGACTTCAATATGTTCTTGAATACAGACGGAATGTTTAGAGCTATATCTATTACTCTTTTGAAAGATTCTATTTCCAGTATTACCGGAATTTCAGTAGAACTTCTGGCTAGGTTATCGACAACATTCCAAGTTATTATTAGCTTTCCGGTAAATGTACCTTTGGTTTCTCCTAGGAATGTTACTTCCATAGTTATTTTTTCACTTGGCTGTAATGTTATTATTTGAGCCTCAGCTATATTAGAGCTATCAAATATTATATTTGGAGCGCTTGTTGCAACTGATACGTGCACGTTAGGAAGGTTTCCTTCTACATTTACTTCTATTGGAGAATTTTCATTATTAGTTAAAGTTAAAGTTTGTACTTCTGGTAAGTTTGGCGCTAATGTAAGAGTTATCTCTCTTGGAAATACATCTAAATTAGCACCTGGCAGAACTAATAAACCTCCTCCACCACCCCCTGCTGTTGTATATGTTTGGTCTTTATTTTGTTGTCCTGGTTCTGATGAGACGGTCTCTGCAGTTACATTTTGACTAAGTAAAATAGCTGGCGCAAATACACTTCCGACTTGTGTAAAGTCCTCAATAAATATAACTTTATTTGCCGTGTCTACTCTAGCGGCGCTTAAATTGTGCCATCTGCTGTCTGAGTCATTATACTTTTGTATAGATAAGTTAGTTTCATTTAGAGCGGATACACTCGTTAAATTGTAAGTGAAATTCAAATCTATTATAGATGCAGTAGTTAAATTTGTTATATTTAAGAATCTGCTTATAGTGCTTATGTTGACATTTCCAGTTGTATTTGCAGGGGAGGGGGCCGGAATAGTTGCAACGTCTGAAATAAGTATGTTCGAACCATTTACACTGAATATAGTATTATTGTAACTGGCATTAAACAATAATCCATTTACAATGTTTATCTTTCCGTTCAAAGTTATAGAGCCCGAATTAGTTAGAGTTACGTTAGATGCGTTTGAAATATTCAATTGGTCTTGATTATTTAATGCTAAAGATGCGAAACTTACATTGCCGGCACTAACGTTTAATCTTACTCCGCCGCCTCCGGTTGTTGCTGCAGCTTGGAAGTCCAAATTACCTAAATTAATTACGCTGTCTAAACCGCCGGAATCCCAATCCCAGTCCGTTCCATTTACCTTAACGGGATGACCTGCGCTTGCACCTATTATCTTTACAAAATTAATTCTATTGCCAGCAAAACCTAATGTGCCGGAATTGATTATCTTAGTATTTCCGCCGGATGCATTTCCAAATGTTACAATTAAAGTTTTGTCTGTTGCATCCAATACTAAACCAGCAAGTGAATCAATATTAAGAACGCCTTCAACAGTTGTATTTTGTTCTAATGTTACATTAACTGCTTGGTTTGTAATATTTAGATTAAAAAAGCGAGTTTCGTTATTACCGCCAATAGTTTGATTATTATTTGTTCCTCCTCCGAATATTACGCTTGAGCTGTTGTGATTGAAACTACCGTCATTTGTGAAGTTGCCGGAAGTAATATTCAAATCACCGCCGCCAGCACTTATAGAACCTGTTCGTCCAATGTAAATCGCTCCAACATTGTTTGCATTTCTTAATCCTCCGCTTCCAGAGACGTTATATGTGCCGGTTACATTTAATCGACCTGTGGTGGATGGCCATATGCGGCTTTGTGTATCCCGCACTAATACATTTCCTAATACATTTAATGGATTGGCATTTAATTCCAGTAATCCTGAATTTTCTATATTTACTGAACCCAATATCAGCAACGTCCAGCCATTTATATCAAAGTCATCAAAAGTTATGTTTAAATCGTGGTCTATTGTAAATGAATCATCTGAATTTATAGCATCGCCAGTTACTAGTAAGTCAAATATATTTCCTGAGTCGCAAAGTCCATCTACATTTGTCGCTGTGCCCGTGCTTGCAAGATTAATTATACCATTGTTTGCAATTAATTCACCGTCGCAATTGAATATTCTACCTTCTGCCGGTTCTCCACGCAGAGATGTATTGTAAAGCGTTGCATTATACGTTCCTCCAGGTTCTATTGTTAAGGAATTAAATGTAATATTAGTTGAGTTTATTGCATCCAATCTTCCGCCGGATTTTATGTACGCATCACCAGCAGAAGTTAAGTTGTAGCCGAATGTAAGGTTTGTATTAAGTATACCTGTTATGTTTAATCCACCCGCTATGCTCGCATCAGACAGAAGTGTTGCATTTGTTCCGTTAAGCAGGCTTATTTCTAAATCGTACAAACTGCCGCCAGTTCCTGCAAGATCAATAGTTGTATTAGCTGATATTGTTATGTTAACTCTTCCAGAGTTGTGCGTCCAAGTTCCATCATTATCTATTGCAAGTCCATCCGCATTTTCAGAAATTATTTTAGTTGTTCCTGATGTAGCATTATATATTCCTCCAGAGTTTATTGTTAATGAGCCGAGAGTAATTGGATTGCTTCCCTCTCTCGAATTTAGGAAACCGACACCATATAATATTAAATCTTGACTGACATTCAAGCTAGCATCTTTTTCCAAATTAATAGTTCCGTTCACGAATAAATAACCTATTGTATTTACAGCATTGTTACTGCTAATATTTATGAAAGTATTATTTGTTACAGTTATGTTTGTAACTGTAAAGTTTTCCGATACTACTAATGTAGCATTTATGAACGTGCCTGGCGTTCTACCATCTTCATCGTGAATTGTTAGATTGGTATGTTTTGTCCAGCTAGCTGTATTAACTCCTAATGTAGTATTGAATTCAGATGTACGTCCAACGCCCCAGAAATGCGTATTATTTGTTTGTGATCCTGTTACAGAATCAGTTGCATTTACGGAAAGTACCCAGCCTTGAGAGGCTGCATTCCATCCAACTAATGAAAAATTACATCTGATGCAAGTAAAGTTTGATTCATCTACTATTACTTGTTGCGCTAAACCTCGTTTTGGATTAATGTGTAATGGCGCTTCGCCTGCAAATGTAGAATTTGTAATTAGAACGTCTTTTTCAAGATTTCTAAACATTATACCGCCGCCAACTTCCGATCTATTTGTACTGTTAACGGTTATGTTATCTATCTTTATTATTAATGGCGCTTCTTCTATTATTACTGCTGCGCCTGCAACATTAGCCGAAGCACTGAATGTTGCGTATTGTATATTTAAAATAGAACCATTATCTAATAACCATTCGTCATTTTCCCAGAATAGTATTGGTTGGCTAGCGCTTCCAAGCACGTTGAATGTTCCTCTTATAGTATACGAATTAGCTGTATTATCGAATCCAGATATGTTAGTGTCTGGCTGCGTTATGTTAAGAGTATCTCCAGCTGTTAAAGAAATTGCTCCGTTATTAGATATATTTCCAGTTATGTTTAATGTAACTCCGCCGCCGTCCGTAATAATAGCAAGTGAACTATTGAAGTGTAACCATTTCAAGTTTACGATTGAACCAGAACCGCCCGAATCAAAGTCTATTGATCCTGCAGCCGCTCTTTTTAGTTGTGGCTGGTGCATTGCATTTGCACCGCGTATTGTAACCGGATTAACTTTATTGCCAGAGAAATGTATAGTTCCAGTTATAACTGCACCAGTAAAACCGCCGCTATTATTACCGAATGTCAAATATAATTGCTTATCAGTTGCATCTAGATCTAAAGTAGAACCGGCTGCAACTCCAAGAACGCCTTCAACAGTTGCATTTTGTTCTAATGTAACATTAACTACTTGATTTGTGATGTTCAAATTGAAGAAAGTAGTTTCATTTGTTCCAGTTATAGATTGATTTGTTCCCGTTCCGCTACCAAATATTACTCTGCCAGCATTATGTGTAAAGCTTCCACCATTTGTCCAGTTACCATTTGTAATATTCGTAGTACTAAGAGTTGCATTGTAAGTACCAGCCGAGTTAATTGTAAGAGCGCTTAATGATATGTTAGACGAGTTTCTAGTATGCAGTGTACCGTCTAAAATAACTAAATTATTAGATGTTAATCCGTGACCAAAGCTCGTATTTGTATCTAAAGTACCAGTAGTGATATTCAAACCACCTATTAAATCTGTATCATTTAATAGAGTTACATTGCCAGCGCCAGTTGCTATTTGCAGATTGAATAAAGAATCTTTACCTGTGTTTATTGTAACGCCCGTAGTGCCTGTTATGTTAAATAATCCAGAGTTGTGTACAATCGTTCCTAAATTATCCAATGTTCTACTAAGCGGATCTTCAGAAGACAGCGTTGTAATATTTGATGTAGCGTTGTAAGTACCAGCAGAGTTAATAGTAAGAGCCGCTAGTGTTATGTTAGACGAATTTCTACCATTTAGAGTGCCAGATATAACTGCAGGACTTGCAGAGCTAAGTCTGTAACCAAAGCTTGTATTCGTATCGAGTGTACCATTTGTTATATTCAAACCGCCAACTAAGTCAATATTATTTAACAAAGTAACGTTACCAAGTGGCGCTGCTATTTGCAAATTGAATAACGAATTAGCTCCTGTATTTATGGTTGTATTTGTAGTTGTAGTTATGTTAAACAATCCAGAATTGTGAGTAATAGTTCCTCTATTATCAAGCACTATTCCCTCTGTATTTTCAGACGTTAGTGTTGTAGTTCCAGCTGTTGCTCTGATATTAGCAGTAGAAAGTATAGTAATAGAGCCAAATCTCTGATTTCCTGTATCTCCATTATTTCCCCATCCAGCTGAATTTTCTAATCTAAGATTTCCAGTTACATTAAAATCTGAAACTGCTCCGACAGAACTTGCTCTAAAATTAGCATTATTTGCGTAGAAATTATTATCTATTTGTCCGCCATTACTTCCATAGTAATTACTAAAGGTATTCAATATATTTAAGTTCCAAATATTGCCGTTGTTTAATCCAAGTAAGTCAAAAGAAGTATCATCTCCGATACTATTTGTAATATTAATAGTTCCGTTATTAGCAGTAAATATGCCATCATTATCAAATGGCATACCGTTAGATGTAATTTCTTTAGTTAAAAGCATAGTTTCAGTCGTCGCATTAAATGTACCCGTAGAACTAATTATAACGCCTCCTAATGTAATATTACTTGAATTCCTGCCGTGCAAGGTACCAGTTATAATAACAGCATTAGTTGCAGTTAATCTATGACCAAAGCTCGTATTCGTATCTAATGTACCTGTAGTGATATTCAAACCACCTATTAAATCTGTATCATTTAAGAGAGTTATATTACCAAGCGGAGCAGCTATTTGCAGATTGAATAAAGAATCCTTGCCAGTGTTTATGGTTACATTAGATGTTGCAGTTATGTTAACTCTTCCAGAGTTATGAGTGATAGTTCCTAAATTATCTAACGCTCTTCCATCTGGATTTTCAGATGTTAGTGTTGTAGTTCCTGTTGTTGCGTTGTAAAGTCCTCCAGAAATTATATACAAACTTCCTAAACTTAAATTATAATTACTTCCAATTAAATTAGTTCCATTACTTATATTCATACCTCCAACTACAAAATTATTAGTGGCGTTTAAATTAGATGGAAAATAATTGGTGTATCTGGTTGCTAATGCTAAATTAATACTATCGCTTGCTGTCCAATTAGTGCCGTTATATCCGCCAGTTGAATTACCCGTAGTTGTATCCAACATACCCCAGATAGTCCAGTTATTTGTTACTTTGTTATGATCTTTTGATATTAAATAGCCAGTTGGTCCAATAAATCCCACTGTAGTAAAAGTACTATTTGTTAATTCTGCTTTAGCACCATCGTTTAAGTAAATATCTTGTCCATATACATTATTACTATTGGCAATACCAACAAACGTATTATTTGTACCTGTTATTGTTTTTCCACTTAGTTGTATATACATTCCAGCATAAGGGTCACCACTTCTAAATATAGAATTATTAAGTTGTATTATTCTATTTATATTAGCAATTTGTATTCCATAATCAGCTGCACTTTTAACAGAAATATTATTAATATTTATAATAGCGTTTGCATTATTAAATAATAAAGCGTAATAAGAATTTATAATTACGCTGTCTAAATTAATAGTTCCTCGTATAGTTAATTGGTCTGCTGTTACATTCCCAATAGTAATTATTAAACCTGATTTAGTAGCGTTTAATGAATCTCCAGCAGTAAGAATAAAATCATTTAGATTTACGCTCGTACCATCTAATATAACTGTAACTCCGCCGCCACCAGTAGTAGCATCTATTTGGTAATCAACATTTGATATATTAACTGCAGAGCCAGAACCGCCGGAATCCCAATCCCAGTCTGTTCCGCTTATAGTAATAGGATTCTGTCCTCTCGCACCTATTATCTTTACGAAATTAATTCTATTGCCAGCAAAACCTAATGTGCCGGAATTTATTATCTTAGTATTTCCACCTGATGCATTTCCAAATGTCGCAGCTAGAACTTTATCAGTTGCATCAAATATGTAACTTGATCCAGCAGCTATATCAAGAACGCCTTCAACAGTTGTATTTTGTTCCTGCGTTACCGCAACAACGCCATTTGTAATATTTAAATTAAAGAATGTCGTTTCATTATTACCGCCAATAGTTTGATTTTCATTAGTTCCGCCGCCAAGGAAGACTCTGCCGGCGTTGTGTGTAAAGCTTCCTGAATTTGTCCAATTACCATTTGTAATGTTTGTAGTGCTTAGTGTTGCATTATATGCACCAGCTGAGTTAATTGTCAATGCACTTAACGAAATATTACTAGAGTTTCTAGTATGCAGTGTACCGTCTAAGATAACTAAATTATTAGATGTTAATCCGTGACCAAAGCTCGTATTCGTATCGAGTGTACCATTTGTTATATTCAAACCACCGATTAAATCTGTATCATTTAAGAGAGTTATATTACCAAGCGGAGCAGCTATTTGCAAATTGAATAAGGAATCTTTACCAGTGTTTATGGTTGCATTAGATGTTGCAGTTATGTTAAATAATCCAGAGTTGTGTATAATCGTTCCTAAATTATCTAACGCCCTTCCATCTGAATTTTCAGACGTTAGTGTTGTAACCCCTGCTGTTGCGTTATAAGTTCCATTATTAAGTATTAAAGAACCAAATGAAATAGGAGTATTACCTTCTTTTGAATTAACATAACCAAGAGGAGATATTGTTGCAGTTCCCATAACGGTTAGGTTAGCGTTCTTTCCTATGGTTAAAGTACCATTTACATTTAGATTATTAGTGAGTGTAGTGCCGTTACCAGCACTAATATTCATTACTGTATAATTTGTTAGAGTGATATTTGCTATAGTTACATTTTCTTCAAAAATTAAAGTTGTATTAAATAAATAATTACCAGTCCAAGATTGTATATTTCTTAATGTCAAGTTGGCAGAGCTGCTCCAATTTGCAGGCTGCGCTCCAAGAGTAGCATTAAAGCTTTTAGCGTGAGCGTTACCCCAGAAATCAATATTGTTTGTTTGTACTCCAGTTACCGGGTCGGTTGCATTTATAGATAATATGTAACCAAATTCTCCAGCGTCGCCGTAATAACCAATCCTATTAGTAAAGTTACATCTGATACACGTGAAATTGGAATCGTCTATGTGTATTTGCTGAGCTGAAGGATGATAGGGTACTAGAGTTGATTCACTTGCGAATGTAGAATTTGTTACTAATATATCTTTTTTAATTTCAACAATACCAAAAGGACCTCGAATAGCTCTGTTGGAATTTATTACTGTGATATTATCTATTTTTGTAATTATCGGATTGGTGGCAGCTATTAAAAAAGCGGTTCCACCAGTGGCTCCACCACTGTCTATTGTAACATACTGCATAAAATATGGTCCTGCATCTCTAAATTCAATGCCATCAAATTTTGAGATTAATATGGGCTTTCCCATTCCGCCAATTATATTTGTAGGACCTAACCATTGAATATCATCTACTGCGCCGCCTCTAGCGCTTATATTAGTATCCGGCTGCGTAGCGTTAAAAGTATCTCCAGCAGAAATGACAAGCAACCAGCTTCGTCTTGATACATTTCCAGTTATGTTTAATGTAACTCCGCCACCACCAGTATTTATAATATTAGCACCATTGTCTACCAAGTCGAGCCATTTCAAATTTACAACAGAGCCAGAACCTCCACTATCAAAAATTATTCTATTAATTGGAGATATAATTACGGGATGATTAGCGTGTCTTCCTTGAATTGTAACGTGATTAGCTCTATTGCCAGCGAATCTTAATCCGCCCGATAATACCATCGTGCTGCGTCCACCTGTATCGTTACCGAAACTTAATGCAACGTTCTTGTCTGTCGCATCCAATACTAAACCAGCAAGTGAATCAATATTAAGAACGCCTTCAATAGTGGCATTTTGTTCTAACGTTACATTAACTGCTTGGTTTGTAATATTCAAATTGAAGAACGTCATTTCATTTGTGCCTGTTATAGATTGATTACTTCCAGTGCCACCGCCAAAGAAGACTCTGCCGGAGCTGTGATTGAATATTCCGTAATTGCTAAAGTTACCAAAAGTTATATTCGTAGTTCCAGTTGTTGCATTATACGTTCCAGTTATATTGATATTTCCAGCATTTATATTTGCATTTTCTCCTAAGAATGTAGTACTAGAACCTATTGTTAAAGTTCCAGTTATATTATTATTTATATTACTGTCTGCCCCGCTTCTCGTATCCCAAATTCCCCCCCCTAAAAGATTAAAGTTTCCTAAAACAGTTACAGTTGGTTCGGAACCAGCATCCCCTGCTACGTTATAAAGAGTAGTCTGTGAACCTGTATTTTGTGATAAGTTATTGAAAACAATACCATCTACCTGTCCAGTATCAACTCCTCGTAATTCAATTAAAGTTGTTCCGACAGTTTGTGTTATATTAACAAGTCCGTTATTGTGGTCAAAATGTCCTTTATTTTGTATGTTTATAGTAGTTCCACCTGATTGTCTGCTACTTAATGTTGTAGTTCCAGTTGTCGCATTAAATGTGCTTCCTGAACCTAAATAAAAACTGCCTATTGTGATGTTTCCAGCAGATAATTTGGCATTAAATGTTCCATTATTGCCATTAGCCATTTCTAAACCATACGTTGCATCTACACATCTTTCACAAATAGTTACATTGCCGTTAGTTCTAAACTCTGCGGTATTTTGGATAATTAAATGACCTACTATTGTAGTATTAAGTGTACTTGTGTTAAATAACGCTGTATTTTTAAGCGTTACATCTCCGCCAAAATAAGACCAATGGTCTCCATTTGGGTCTACTATTCCAAAACCTAAATTTATTTTTCCAGTGCCTTGTACTATCGTATTTCCTGTTACGTTTAGGGGATTTACAGTAGTACCGCCTGAAGTGTCTGCCATAAATGAAGTGCCAGTAGTAACTAGTAGATTTCCAGTTATATTTAGTACCTGAGCAAATAAAACAAAATCGCCAGAGGAAGCCGTAATATTTGCGGGATTACTTGAGCTATTGCCGGTAAAAGATATAGTAGTTCCAGATCCACCGTAATCTGTGTCAAATAATATCATTCCGTTATTATGTTTAAGTTTGCTTCCGGTTTGTGTCCACCAAGCAACACCAGCTATCTCAGTAGTTACAGATACATTGCCTGTTGGAGCTTCAAATAAACCATAAATATCGACACCAGCAAGCCAAATATTATTAGCTCCGCCAGTAAATACTCCGCCAGCATCTACTGTAAAATTACTTGTCGTTCTCAAACTCGTAGTTTGATTTATTAAAAGATTAAGATGTCCTCCTGCATTTATTCCAATTGTAGAAGCATTATTGCCGGTGCCTACGATTGATACATTATGCAGGATTACTACCTGCGTGGGTGCATTAGGTGTACAATCTCCTGACCACGTAGCAGCATCGCTCCAATCTCCGTTTGCTATAGATCTTGCAGTTATTGCTCCGCAGTCAGCTTGAACTCTAATTATTTCATCTTCAGGCAGACCTACTATTTCTTCTGTTTCATTAGTTTGATTCTCTACTGGAATAATTGGCAAACCAACTAACTCATCTTCACTTCCACTGCCGCTTTCTACGGGATCGCTTGGAGGTCTAGGTAAACCTATCAGTTCGTCTCCTTGGCTTGAGCTTCCAGGATTGTCACCTGGAGTTTGCGGCAGACCAATAATCTCTTCAGCACCCTCAGAATTCTGAGTTGTTTCGTCTTGCGTTGGGGTTGGCAGACCAAACAACTCTTCATCTGAAGTTATCTTGAACATTGCTATTGGCGCATCAAAGAATGTGAAGAATGAATATCCAAATAGGGAAATATCTGTTGGGGCTATCGGAGTATATATAGAAGTTGTTGCAAATGGCAATAATCCAAATATAGCTACTAAAAATATTCCAAATGTAAAGAATTTTTTAGCACTTTTTTTATTATGCCGTTTTATTCCAGATTTTAATTTTTTGGGTTTGGACTTTAGATTAACTTTTGTTACATAACTGCTTTTAACAGTTCCATCTTTACGTATGCTTCTGTAAAAATACGGTCCGTATAGTTTATTGCCTATTCTAATATATCGCTTGTACAAGCAGCCAACCCCCAGCTAAGATTTAAGAACGAAATTCTGTATATAAATGTTGCCTTTACACTACACTATATTTTTGCTAAATTAATTCAATTCGTAGTGTAAAAAAGTAGACTAGGTAATAAAATAGTAGTGTAAAAAGTTAAACTATATAATGCAGTAGTGCGATTTACTTCAAATTAAAACAGGAAATCTGGATCTACTATTCTCTTACTTGGCAGCAGCCAAGGCAGGTTATAACCTGCAAAGTAAACTAGCTTTGTCAATACAGTATATGCTATCTTTCTTGGGAGAAAGAAATTCAACAGAGATTGCCTATACTTCAAGAAGTCTGGAAAATTGTTCAACAGTATATTTGCACTTGTAAGCGTCCATATTACTCCACCGCCAGACCAAGGCTTAGTTAGACCAGAGGCATCGCCGCCGCAAATAGTAACATCGGCATTCTTTGGAATAATTAATCCCTGCGGAATAATTGCTGCTTTTAATTTATTAATTTTGAAACCTTGCCTTAGCGCAAATTTGTCAAATAATTCTCTAGCTTGTTTTGGATTAGCCATTATTCCGTATTCAATATTTTCTCCTCTCGGAATACGCCAGCAAAATCCATCGCCTATTGGCCAGGCATCTACGACATCTGAGTTGTCCTTCTCTTCTATATAGCAAAGTAAACCTGTATACGTTTTAGGTTCTTTTAGTTTCAAACTTTTCCTAATCGTATCGAGAGCTCCACCAGTACCAATTACTTTGTCAAATCCTTTTGGTATTTCTTTTATATCTGAATTTAACTTTATGTCCGCTCCGGATTTTTTAGCCAGCCCTGCAACATATTTATCCATTTCAGCGTGACTTAGAACAATAAACGGAATCTTGAATTTCAAAGTAACAGTTTTATTGGGAAAATTTACGCGGCAATAATTTATCTTATTTTTGATTAATTTCTCATTCTTTGGTATAAAAGTCCAGAGTCTTTCAGAAATCAAGCCGGAACATACCTCCTTTCCGATTTTATCTCTTTTTTCAAAGATTGTAATGTCATTGCCTTTTTGTGCCAATTGCCAGCCCAAATAAGCGCCAGTAATACCGCAGCCAACAATAGCAACTTTCATATTAGAATACGATTAATTTGTCTTAAAAGGTTGGTGATAGAATTACACACGTTTAGTCTTTCTAGCCTTAAGGTCTTTTTCAGCTTCCTTTAGAGATGACATATCATCCGTTAATACAATATTAACATTTGCCATCTTCTTTTCCATTATTTCTAATTTTTCTAGTTATTGCGTCTTTAATTAGAGCGGAGAATAATATATTAGAATCAACTACTATTTTCATTCAAAAACCTCTGCGCGGCTAACGCTTTTATCTTTCTATTAAATTGTTCTATATCTTTGCCAGTTAATTTGCTTTTTTTTGCAATTTTTTCAGCCATACGCAGAGCTTCTATTTTTTTAATTATAGCTTTTCTCGCTACTTCACTCCATTTTACTTCAGAGAACTCCTTCATTTCTCTGTGTATATTTTCAGGTACTGATAGAGTTATATTGCTCATATTAAATATATATGTGATTACACATATATAAGTTTTATGTTTTATTAGTTTTGTATACGATAATTCTAGCAGCTAAATAGATAAAGACATAGAGTTTACGAACTGTAAACTATATACTTCTTATATAAACATAAACTAAAGTTTGAGATAAACTATTTAAAGTCTAATATATAGAATTAATTAATGGCCGCTAATACTACTAAACTCATACTAGTAGTTTTACTAGCAGGAGTATTTCTTGTAAGCGGATGCGTAACACCTCAAGCCGAGAAAAAAATTACTGATTTTGGATTTTTAGGCGGAGATAATGCTTTAGAAGTAAAATTTTTACCTCAACAGCCGCCGGATAAAATTCCTGAAACAGCAGAATTTGATATAGCTCTTAGCGTTGAAAATATCGGCGAACATGGAATAGATTTAGGAAAATTAGTAATAGAAGGTTTGGATGCGACGACATATTCGCTTAAGCCTGGAAATTCTCAAGATATTGTAAATTTGGTAAAAGCTCAAAAAGTAACGTCACCTCAAGGAGGCTCATCGATAGTACCTGGCGGACAAGATATTTTAATATTTAGCGCGACAGCACCTAAAGTGCTTGTTACTCAGCCAAGTCCTGCAGTAATAAGAGCAACTGCACTTTACGAATATGAAACTATTGCTGTCACGATAATTTGTTTGAAAGAAAGTGTTTTGAGGCAGACTATTGGCGATGAGCTTTGTAAAGTTTCAGAAAAGAAACCAACTACAACAAGTGCTGGACCAATAAAAGTAAATTCTGTTGAACAGACAATTAGCGGATTATTAATAGAGATACAAAATATTGGTGATGGAAATCCATATGTAAGAGAAAGTCATATTTATGATGCGAATTCGCCTGGCGATATAGACGCATTCAGTGACTTAAATCACATTGATTTGGTAGAAGCAGCAATTGGGTCAGGAACTGCTACATTAGACTGCAAACTTGTAAATAATGTAAGAAAAATAAGATTAGGGTCCGAAGGTAAAGCACAAATTTCTTGTACAACTAATTTCAAAGATGTAAAAGGCGAATTTACTGATACGCTAGTTTTGAAATTCAAATATGGATATAAACAGTCTGTAACTACACAAATAACTGTAACAGATGTCCCAGGACTTAACTAATATAATAAACTGGCTTTTCTCCGACTACTTTAATCTTCGGAGCCGCCGATTTTTTCAGTGTTGTTTTTTCAGATCGGTTCTGTTTTGATTCAGTTTCGGTAGCCTTCTCCAAGTTTTTTACATCAATTTTAAGATTAAGAATTTGATTTAGATTTTCAACCAAAACTTTCGCTTCATTAAATCCAAGGTGTGTTTGATGCGCGTGGGTCTCTGCAAGAAGAGATACACCTTCTATTCCTCTCAGATTCCCAAGTCCTAATAGTAAACCAGTTGCACCTACGATAGCTTCAATCTTTTGATTGATTTTGAAATCTATGTTTTTGAATTTCTTATATTTCTTTAGCGCATTCGCACTAGTAACAGCCCCAAATATTTTTGGATCCTTTACTAAATCAGGCATACCAATTCCGCCAAGAGTAATTATTTCCTTGCATCCAACTTTTTCTACGAAATTCAAAACTTCCTCACAAAATTCATAACTTGATACTTCATCTAATGGCTGGACATCTCCGCCTAACAATAATATATCGCGTTCTTTTCCTTCATATCTGTAAATTTTTACAGACGGCAGTTCAATTGTATTATCTTCACTTAGGAAAACGGAATGCGGAAAATTATGAGAGTGTATTTGATAAATAAGCGTCGGCTTGACATTATCTATTATATAATCAATTGCGATTTTACCGACATTTCCTATGCCAGGAAGTCCCTCAATAAGAATGGGGTTTTTTAATTTCAACGGTTTGCTAAATTTTTCAAAAGTCAACCATTTGCTCATCAAAACTATATAGAAGACACTCTTATAAATTATTCCACGCGTTTGAAGACAAGACTTCCTTTGTGGTGCTCCATATAATTTGTCATAGTTTCAACTATTTCGGATAATCCTTCTTCAGCTCTTTTAAAATCATCAGCAATTAATTTCAATTGGTATTTAGGAGCGCCAAGATAAATTATTTTCAAATCTACTTTTTTCTTTTTAGCGTGGTCAAATCCGTTTTTTATTGTATCTTTTATTATTTGCAGTCCATTTGAAGCATCTGAACTCATAGTAATCAAGCCAGATAATTCTGCTTTCGGAAGAACAATTCTCTTTTTTATTAGCTCAGTTAATTTTTCAGCAAGAGATTTCTCAACCTTTAATTTTTTCGCGATATCAATTTCATTACGAGCGATGTCTAACAACCCTGGGTAAAGTAAACCATACTCTTCGAGAAGTAAATCTCCAAATTTTTCATATATTTGTTTTGTAGTTAAACCTATTTGTTTTGCAATTACTTCTAAAATATCATTTGCTCTGTTTTCATTTGCCCATTCTGACATTTTATTTCGTTGCTGGCCTGTTCCAACTCTTCGCAAAGAAAGTGTAACTAAGTTTTCAGTTGGATTAACTTGCATAACTTTGCAAACTAATTTCTTGCTTATTTTCATATAGGTTTTAAGATTTCTAACCCACTTTCTAGAAATTTCAGAAACGTGAATCATCGCTTCGATTTTATTATATTCATCGAGCGTAACGATAACAGAACTTGGGAGAAGTCTTTCTACTGTGCAAATTACTAAATCTTCTTTTTCAGGGAAACCAATCTTGTTATACATAAATTTGATATCATACCTGCTCCAGCTTCTTCTGTCTTACAGGATGCTGTTTGAAATGCATTTTCTTGCATTCACTGCACTGGTATTTTATATTAGCCCTTCGGCTTGTTTTAGCTTTATCTCTTACAATCGGTCTTGGAGATGGAGTATAACCCGCAGATATTTTTGCGTAATGTCTGATACCCCATTTTAAGGCACCTTTCTTTGTTTTAGGTCTCGCCCTAACTTTCTCAATCATAACTTTATGAGTAACGTGTTTATGACAGCTTGGACAGTATCTCTTCATTTGTTTAGGGATTTTCATTTTGCGAACCTCATACATCTAAAATGATTAGCTAAATTCGTGCTTTTTATACTTAAATTTAGATTTATCATTTTACGAACCTCTCGTGAGTAAAGTGATTAGCTAAATTACATTTCTTTTCAATATTTAGCTTTTTCATTTATTTACCTTATTTTTCAACAACGTCTGCTTTGTTTTGAGCAACCAAAATCTTAGCAAGTTCTTCAGGCAGCTCGGCAGTGTCATTTGCCTGGAATGGTCCGTGCTTGTTTTCGCGTAAATCAAGCAATTCTGGTACCGCTTCCCTGAACTTCAAGGTTCTATGAGGCGCTTTTAAAAGCTTTGGTTCAGCAGCATTCTGAATCGTAGAATAGAAACTCTTTTGACTCGAAATTAAAAGTTCAATTAATTGATTGTAAATTATCTCCTCTTTCGGAAGCATATTCGTAGTATCTTTAAGTCTGAAATCTGAACGTGCGGCATAAATAGCTCTGTTAATTATTTTTTGTTCTCGTTTACTATACAAATCTCTTATCGCTCTTTCGGCGTTTTCAATTTCCATTTGCAGTTTGAAATGCATATCTTTGTTAGTAGTATTATCGAAAAGAGCTTTTTTTGCATCAAGATACTGCTGAACCTTAGCAAGATACTCTTTCTTTAAAGATTGTAGATCTGATGAATATTTCTCCGAATGCAAGAGTTCTAAAATATCCTCATAATTGTAATTTTCCACATTGCACCCCAAATACTCTCAAGTCCTTAAATTTAAGTAAATTTCGGTAGTCCAAATACTTTTAAACTACATGATAATTTATTGAAATATGGCTGATCCAATTAGCTATTATGTTGAAATACTCAACACTAACAAGAAGGGTAAGGCTATTTTGGGCTATGTTCCCTCACAAGATAACATAGAAGAGTTGGATATTGCTGCCACAAAGCGACATATGAGAGTAATAGGAGAACGTTTTGCGGATTCCATAAACGATAATATACGTATTTACAAACCTAGTTCAAATAAATCAGCATACTTTGTATTTAAAGGAAATGTGGAAAATCCATTAAGTCCAATGCAAGACGGCTCAATTGCTAGTGTTAATTTCGGTTTGCTAACAAGATTAAGTTATGCTGGCTACCAATTGAATTCTATTTTCCAGAGGAGCGCTTTAGCGAAAACCTTGGATAAGTTAGTGGATTTTTAATTCTTTGGCAAATTTCGTCCGGCTTGCAGACTCCTAAATCTTCGTAATATTCTCTACAATTTGGAGGAGGATAGGTAGTTGTTTGTCTCGTGTAATAAGATATCTGCGCTTTAATGTAGCCTTCTTTAAGCGGCTTTGGATTTAATTTGTTCCACTCGTAGATTTTTTGTTCTATTTCTATTGGCGTCCATTTAACATTACTAAGAAAATTTATCAGAGCAAAAAGCGCTCGTTTTTTCCCGTCTGTCATACCTTTAAGAATTAGTTTTATGCACGGCGGAAATTTATCTTCAGGAACTTTATCTTCATATTCAATAATATTTTTTTCTTCAACTTTTCCGCTCTTTTTTTCAGATTCTTTTCTGTGCCACCAATCCCATGCTTCTATTACTAATTGCGAAGCCTCACCAATATTTACATTTTCGTTGTCAAGGAATTTTACTCCTGTAACTTTAGTAAGTTCTGGCTTCGCATTAACTGTATCGAAACTTTCTAAATCTTTTTCGTTAATTGGTAGACTTACAAGCCAAGTTTTTTCGTTTAGAGAATAAGGCATTCTAAATAAATGCCGAGATGAAATTAAAATCGTATCAATTTCCAGGACAGAAAAAGGATTGAATTCATGTCCATCAAATAGCTCCTCTCTTTTTTTGCTGGATTTCTCAACTATGTTTTTTATATCACCTTCGCTTTTTAGAATAGCTTCTGCCAAATCTTTCCTGATTAAAGTTTTCAAATAGTGCGCAATTATCTGCGGTGTTTCGGGAAATGAAGTTGCTGTAAGTCCAAGCGATTCGTGAGGTAAACCAATATGCCATCCAGTTCCTCCAGAAAATTTTAAACTAATAGATTTAATACCAAGTTGTTTCATATAGTTGATTAAAATTCTAGCACAAATTTTTGACCAGCTTATAGTTTTGCAGTCTATATCTAAAACTAAGTCAAATCCAGTTCTTAATCTATCCAAATCGCTTTTGGATAAATCAGAATTAATTTCTAAAGGATTGAGCCATCTTTCTTCAGAGCAGTGGAAAGATGTTGCTCCGTTGCGAGCTTGTTTTTTAATATCATCTGGAAACTGCAAAATATCGGGACGCTTGCCAAATTGTTCCCCATATCTTACAGCAACTTCTCTATTGGGAGAAATTCTAATCATTTCTTTAGAAATATCCTGCCGTGAATAGTATGTTATTATTTCGCTTAATCTCATAGTAAAAATGGATTGTAAAAGAATTAAAGCCTTAGTTTTCTGAAGTATTTAGATACTATATACGAAAAATATTTAAACTATAGTTGTCTATAGAGAGCTATGGTAACAACAATACAGTTGCAAGAAAAGACTAAAAATAGACTTGAAGGATTTAAGGATTTTGAGCGAGAAACTTACGAGCAAGTTATTACAAAACTTTTAGATATAGTTACAGAGGAGCAAATGGAGCTTTCAGAACAAACTAAAAAAGATATAGAAGAAGCAAGAAAAGAAATTAAAGCCGGTAAGTTCTATACTGAAAAAGAAGCTAAGAAAATACTCGGTGTATAAAATATGTATCAGTTAGTTTTTGATAAGAAAGCTACACATTTTTTCAACAAACTTGAAAAACAAACCAAGAATAGAATATGGAGTAAACTCCAGCAATGCAAAGAAAATCCTTTTCGTTTTCTCGAAAGCCTTAAAGAAATTGGATGCTTTAAGCTGAGAGTTGGAGAGTATAGGTTGCTAATTAGTGTGAATACTTTTGCAAAAACATTAACAATTCTTAAGGCGGGACATAGAAAAAATATATACAAAGATTAGATTTTCAATTTTCTGAAGTATTTAGGTAACTGATTCAAAGGTTTCGTATTTATAATATGGTTTGGAGTTGCCCAGCCCCTTCTTGCGGTTGCTACACCGAATTCTAAACCATAAAAATGACTTGTTGCGTGTGAATCTGTATTTATTACAAAATTACAACCAATATCGATTGCCTGCTTTATGTCTGTGTCTTTCAAATCCAATCTAGAAGGACTTGAATTTATTTCTAACATAATCTTTCTGTCTTTGCATAATTTGAAAGTTTCAGGCAAATCAAATCTAATCGGTTCTCTCTGATGGATTAGCCTTCCCGTTGGATGGCCAAATATATCAACATATTTGTTATCAAGAGCTTTTAGAACTCTTTTAGTAGAAGCATCTTTTTCCTGTTTGAATCCTGAATGTAAACTTGCAATAACAACATCGAGCTTCTTTAGAACGTCGTCTGCATAATCTAAATTTCCGTCGGAAAGAATTGCAACTTCTGCCCCCGCAAATATTTTAATGCCTTTTATTTTTTTATTTAACTCTCTAATTCTTTTGGCGTACTCAAACATTTCATCTTCTTTCAAGCCGTTTGCAATTCTGTCATATTTTGTATGATCAGTAATTGCAATATATTTATAGCCGAATTTTTTTGCTGCAATTGCCATTTCTTCAGCAGAATTAACACCGTCTGAAGCAATTGTATGCATATGAAAATCTCCTTTGATATCTTTTAATTCAACTAATTTCGGCAATTTGTTTTCTTTTGCTAATTCTATTTCATTGAGATTCTCTCTTAGCTCTGGCTCAATATAACTTCGTCCAAGTTTTTTATAAATCTCAGCTTCAGTTTTGCCGGCAATTAATTTTCCAGTTTTATTATTGAATAATCCGTATTCGGAAAGTTTGTAGCCCTTGTTATGCGCGATACTTCTTAATTTTATATTGTGTTCTTTGCTCCCAGTAAAATACTGCAGCGCAGCTCCAAATACAGCCGGATTAATAACTCTCAAGTCTGCCTGAATTCCAGCAGATAAAAATACAGAACTTTTGGTTTCACCTTTTGCTAAAATTCTATCAACATAACCAAGAGACGTAAATGAATTCATAACTTTGTTTGGAGCTTTTGATGAGACTAAAATATCAATATCGCCGATAGTTTCTTTTCTTCTCCTTAATGAGCCAGCAATTTCTACCTGTTGAACTTCTTTTAATTTTTTCAGCTCTTTAACTAACTCTCTCGCAATAGGAAGAGCTTCTCCGAGAAGCATTCGTTCACTGCCGCGCTTCATCATTTCTATTCCTGCAAGAATGTTATCCTGAGTTTTAATTCCAAAACCAGGTAGCTCTGCAATTTTGTTTTTCTTTATAGCTTTTTCCAAATCTTTTAGATTTTTAATTTTCAATTCTTTATACAGAACTGCAACTTTTTTAGGACCCAGACTGCCGATATCTAATAATTGTCCAATACCTTTTGGTAGGCCTTTTTTCAGTTTGTTATATTCTTGTATTTCTCCTGTATGAATATATTCCTCAATCTTTTCAGCAATAGCTTGTCCAACGCCTTCAATTTCCATTAAACCTTTGATGCCTTTTTTATCGTAAATTACTTCAACATCTTCTCTGAGATTTTCCAAAACCCTGGCTACTTTTTTGTAAGCCTGTGGTTTCCAAGCAACTCCTTCTATATCTAAGAAATCTGCTATAGCATAAAATATCTGAGCTAGTTCGTAATTTAACATGCATAGTTAACAATACTTTTTGGATTTAAACTTTGCTAAGCCTTGCCCAAGGTCTTGAATTCTAACGATTCAATATCTGGCTACTTTTGGATCAACAGTTAACGACCACTCTTCTATACCGCCTTTCATTGACTTAGCATTGTAGCCTTTTTGATTTAGAAATCTAGCCGCTTTCTCACTTCTAACGCCGTGATGACAATGTGTAATTATTAAACTGTCTCTTGAAAGCTCCTGTATTTTATAGATTATTTCTTTAAGTGGAATTAATAACGAACCTTCTATTTTGGTTGTTTTGTTTTCATCTACTTCTCTGACATCTAAAAGTAAAGCGCCGTTCTTAATTAATTTCTGAGCTTCTTTAGGACTAATTTCTATATCTTCTTTTTCATTTGCAGTTGGAAACGTAAAATAACCGCAATTAGAACAGACTGCATTATCGTTTATTTTTTCCAGTGTTTCGCGCTTACAAATCTCGCAGTGTGCGCCATATATGTAATCCATATCTAATTTTTAGTTACAAAAGTTTTAAGCTTTTGCATACCCTCGAGAAATTTAATTCTCGGCTTATTAAATCGCATAGCAGCACTTGGATGAATGATATGCAAATAAGTATATTTTGGATTTCTTGGCACATTGTCGGAAGCTGTCTTGCCTAATAATACAATTATTTTAGGATTAATTTCTTCAATTTCTTTTTCTAAAAGAGGTAAATATAGCTGTATTTCTTCTTTAGTCGGCGCTTTATTTCCTTCCGCATAAGATTTTACAATATTAGTTATATAATTCTCATCTCGTTTAATTCCGATTTTCTCAAGCTCTTTGTCAAGGAATTTACCGGCTCTGCCTACAAACGGCTTCTTTAATTCAAATTCTTTAGCGCCTGGTCTTTCGCCAATAAAAAGAATCTTCGGATTATTTTTGTTTCCAAATCCAGGGCAGTCAACTCTTAATTTCATATCATATATCGCTCCAATAAGGCTTTAAATATGTAATTGAAACATCAGTTTATATTACAAAGAAAAACAGCGGTTTTTCAATATGACGGGGGTAGTATAGCCTGGCAAGTATCGGAGACTGTGGATCTTTGGACGGGAGTTCAAATCTCCCCCCTCGTCCTTACTTAGATTTTATATACAACTATATTTTAGGTTTTAATTATGACTAATGCACCAGAAACAGTAAAAGGCATGAGAGATTTTCTGCCGGAAGAGAAGATACTAAGAGACGAAGTTATAAACAAAATTAAAACTGTTTTTGAAATATACGGCTTTTCTCCCTTAGAAACTCCTGCTTTGGAAAGCAAAGAACTGCTAACCGGCAAAGGCCAGTATGGCGATGAAGCTCTAAAACTTATTTACGATTTCAAAGATAAAGCAGGAAGAGAAATTGGATTGAGATATGATTTAACCGTTCCATTAGCGAGAGTAATAGCATCAAACAAAAATTTGCCAAAACCATTCAAAAGATATGCAATTGACAAAGTATGGAGATATGAAAGCCCACAAAAAGGCCGTTACAGAGAATTCTATCAGTGCGACATTGATACAATCGGAGCTGCTGGAAGTTTGGCAGATGCAGAATTGCTTGCCTGCGCAAACGACGCATTACTTGTAATAGGATTAAACAAATTTACATTTAGAATAAATTCAAGAAAATTAATGAATGAAATTCTAAAGTCTGCAGGAATAGAAGAAAGTAAAATTAGTAAAACTCTGCGGACACTTGATAAGGCAGATAAAATAGGCGAGCAAAACGTTGCTAAAGAATTGCGAACATTTCTTTCCGAATCAGCTGTTTTCAGCGTTTTAGAAACTATGAAACTTAAAGGCGAATGGAATAGAATTTCGCAGAAGTTAAAAGCGTCAACAGAAACAAAAAAAGAAATTGATGAATTCTTAGAATATTTAAGTAATTTAGGAGTGCGCAATTATGTTTTTGATTTGAGTTTGGCGAGGGGACTTGATTACTATACTGGATTTGTTTTTGAAATTGATGCCGGCGTGGGAATAAGTGTCGGCAGCGGAGGCAGATATGACAAATTAATAGAAGTTTATTCCGGAGAAAGTACTCCAGCAACTGGAATATCTCTCGGATTTGAGAGATTAATATCTTTACTGAAAAACAGCGAAAAGAAAACTACAGCAGAAATTTTTGTTATACCAATTAATACTTTGAAAGCGTCCTTGCAAATTGTCGGAGAATTGAGAAAGAATGGCATAAATACAGATTTCGATTTGTTAGGAAGAAATATTAGTAAGAATTTAGATTATGTTAACAAGCAAAAAATTCCTTATGCACTTTTTGTTGGAGAGAAGGAACTTAGCTTGGGAAAAGTGAAACTCAAGGATATGAAATCCGGTGATGAAGAGCTTATGTCAGTAACTAAGTTAATAGAAAAATTAACCTATAGAAAATAAATTAATATTGGACTATTTTCTGTTCCTTAAATTTTAAGATATAAAACTTAAATTATTCCAAATAAATCGCGGGGCGTCCTGGTTTTGCTTTGCCAGCTTTATTTTCAGGATCGTATTTAGCCTTGTCATTTAAGGCAAAGACTTTCACTTCCATAGAAAGCTCTTTTTCTATTTCTTTCAAAACAGCTTTATAATTCTCCAATTCGAATGGAATTACGTAAAGAATTACCTTGCTAGACTGCTTATTGAAAATCTGTTGATTTTCAAAACTAGAAAAGTTACTACTTTTCTTTGTGTCAACGATCTTTTGAATATGTCTTACATCGGAAATTACTTTGTCAATCGCTTCTATTTCTTTTTCTGCTTTTTCATTGATTAATTTCTTATTTATTTCCGGCCATTTGCCGAGAGCAAGCATATTGTTTCCTAATTTGCTCCAAACTTCTTCGCATATATGCGGTGCAAATGGATAAAGCAAATGTAAAAATATTCCAATCGCATATTTGCTTGGATATCTTTCTAATTTATTTGAAAAGTCAAATAATTCTATAATAGCCCTATTATGATGCAAATTATTTAGATGTAGTGTAACTAATTCTATTTTTCTTTGAGCAATACTTTCTATATATGTTTTGGATTTCTTGTTTTCTTTTAGCTTGTCAAATGTTTTTACTTTGTCTATGAATTTTATTACTCCAGATAATCCTTTGTCAGACCATTCCATATCTGTGTCGGGCTGTGCGATGGACAAAAGATAAGTTCGCAAAACATCTGCACCGTATTTTTTTGTAATTTGCATAGGGTCGACAACATTTCCTTTGGATTTAGACATTCTAACACCATTAAGAGTTACAAGACCTTGATTCAATAATTTAGAAAATGGCTCATCTATATTTATGTAATTATTTTTCTTAAGAAATTTTGTAATAAATCTTGAATATAATAAATGACCAACAGCGTGGTCAATTCCGCCAATATACTGGTCAACCGGCATCCAATAAGTTGCTTTTTTCTTATCAAATATTAGTTTTTTATTTTTTGGATCGCAGTATCGTAAATAATACCAAGATGAATCTATGAACGTTGTCATAGTATCTGTTTCCCTTTTAGCAGGACATCTGCATTTAGGACATTTAGTATTCAGGAATTTTTTATTAGTTGCAAGAGGAGAAATTACTCTTTTTTTGAAATTAACATTTAACGGTAGTTTTACCGGCAAATCTTTTTCTGGCACAGGTACAATACCGCATTTAACACAATATATTATTGGAATAGGAGAACCCCAGTATCTTTGTCTTGAAATATTCCAGTCGCGTAAAGCGTAATTCGTAACTTTCTTTGCTAAACCTTTTTTTACTAATTCATTTGTTATAGTTTCGATATCATTTTCTTTTAAGTTTACTTGTCGTATTGGTAATTTATGTAACTTTGCGAATTCTTCATCTCGTTTATCGTGCGCTGGAACAGACATTATCGCACCTGTACCATAGCCTAAAAGTACAAAATTAGCAGCATAAACGGGTATTTTTTCGTTATTTAATGGATTAATTGCATATTTTCCAAGGAATATGCCGGTCTTTTCTTTTGATTTTCTATCTAATTCTGAAAGTTTTTCAGTTTCTCTAATATAATCCTGAACTATTTTTTCATATTTTGTTCCAATTACTAATTCTTTAGTCTGCGGATGTTCTGGAGCTAATACAATAAAAGTACAGCCAGGAAGAGTATCCGGGCGAGTTGTGAAAACTTTTATTTTTTCGCCGTCTTCTAGTTCGAAATCAATTTCAACGCCTTCGCTTTTACCAATCCAATTAGTTTGCAAAGATTTTAATCTATTAGACCAGTCAATTTTTTCTAAACCTTTAAGTAATTCATCAGCGTAATTTGTAGTTCTGATAAACCACTGTTCTAGTTCTTTTTGTACTATTTGAGAATCGCATCTCCAGCAACGTCCGTTTTTTACATCTTCATTTGCAATTGTTGTATTACAGTTCGGACACCAATTTCCAAGAGCTTTCTTCCTATAGGCCAAGCCTTTTTTGTAAAGCTGTAAAAATAACCACTGATCCCATTTGTAATATTCAGGATTGTGCGTTGTAATTTCTCTGTCCCAGTCGTAACTTGATCCTAACTTAGCCATTTGGTCTTTCATAGTTTTGATATTTTGAGAAATACTTTTTACTGGATGAATTCCTTTTGCAATAGCTGCATTTTCTGCCGGCAGTCCAAAAGAATCCCAGCCCATAGGATACATAACATTGAATCCCTGTAGTCTTTTGAATCTAGCTAAAGAATCACCGATAGCATAATTTCTTGCGTGTCCGATATGCAAGCCAGAGCCGGACGGATATGGAAACATTTCAAGAATGTAATATTTATCTTTTCCAGAATCTTTTGCTTTGAAGACTTTAGATTTCTTCCAAGCTTTCTGCCATTTGGATTCTATTGAAAACCTTTTGGTTTTCAAAACCAGAAAAGCTTTCGCTTTTCTTTGTATAGCTGAAGATTTAGCCATAGTAAACATTAAAAGACGTGATTTAAATCATTTACTTGTGTGCCTGTAGCTCAGCCTGGATAGAGCGATAACCTTCTAAGTTATAGGTCGCAGGTTCGAATCCTGTCAGGCACGCTATTATTTTAATCTAAATCTAAGCTTATTTTTATTGCGAAATTAACTTTTTTCATAATATTTTGATCAATATGAGTTAATTTCTTCAAAAGTCTAGATTTATCAATAGCCCGAATTTGATTTAATAAAATTGTTGAATCAAAATTTAATCCCGACTCTATTGTATTAATTTCTACGTTTGTTGGATATTCTTTTTCAAAACGTGTTTTTGTTAAGGGTGCAATAATTGTAATTGGACTAGATTTATTTCCTTCGTCATTCTGTACTACAAGACAAGGTCTGGTCTTTCCCTGTTCAGAGCCTATGATTGGATTTAAAGCAACAAGAAAAATATCGCCGCGCTTAATTTCCATATGTTTCTTCTACTTCTCTGTCTGCAGCCTCAAAGTCTCTAGTAATTTTTAAGCTTTCTTCAGTCATAGCTTTATACCCTTCAATCAGTAATTTTTTCTGCGATCTCTTTTGCAAGTCTGTATTTTCTATAAGTTTGAGTATCGTATCTTCGTAGCTTTCTCCGCTTTGTTTAATTCTATCTAATGCACGTTTTGCAGTTTCTCGCATTTGAATAGTTGTTATCTTTTCCATATATCTATAGTATGTCTATAGTTTATAAATTTTCTGTCAGGCACGCTTAACCCAAACGCAGCCTTAGTTTCACATCTTATAACGTCGCTGTAAGTCGACTTCTTTGCAATACGCCAATCCTTTTATAGCTTCCTTCCCGGGTTTTTCTGAGGTGCTTGTATGAATAAGTCGCACATAAGCAAAATAACAACAGTGGTTCTGGTAGCTCTTTTATTACCTTTTACAGCTGCCGCAGTTGATATTGATATGTCAACAGTAAACATATCATTTGACGAAGACACCACATATACGGGATTAGATTTGGACAATTACGTAACTAACGTAAATGGTGCCGTATCTTTTACATATTCTGGAAACGATAAGATAGCGGTAAGTATAGATGCAAATAATATCGTTACATTCACGCCAGTAGCTAACTGGAATGGTAATGAACAAATTACATTTACAGCTGACGATGCAGACCCTGGAACACAAAATGATATAATAACTGTAACTGTAAGACCAATTAACGATGCACCAACTTTAACGTTGCCTGCAAGCTTAAATGCAATTCAAGGACAAGCTTTCAGCCACCAAGTTGTTGGAGCAGATGTTGACCTAAACACATTAACATTTTCTGCAGATGCATTAGGCTGGGATACTTTCAGCATAAATGCAAATGGACTGATTTCATTCAGTCCAGAAAATATTGATGTAGGTATACACGAAGTTAAAGTAATTGTAACGGACACCAGTAGTGTTGCGGTTACAAAGAAAACGATAATCGTAGTCGGCGAACCTGAAGACAGCGGCGCTTTGCTTGTTGAAAGTATGGAAGTTGAAGACGAAACAGGCGACGACTCCGAAACATTACCAGGCGATGACCTAAAAATAACTTTTGATGTATCTAATGAAATTACAACTGATATGAAAGATATCAAAGTAAGAATTTGGATACAAGACTCTAATGGAGACAGAATTTCTGACAGAATAGATACTGAGAAATTTGATGTAGATGGTAAAGATACGCTAGCAAAAGATGTTAGCTTAAGAGTACCAGTAGATGCAAATGACGGCGTACATTACGTCGTATTTGAAGCAACTGGAGAAGATGACAACGGAAACAACGTTTATGATTTGCAATTTGCAGAGATAAATGTTGAGCGAAATAGCCACGACCTTTTGATTGAAAGTGTAACTTTCAATCCAGAAGCACCAGTGTGCGGAGGTCCCGTTGAAGTATCTGTCAATGTAGTAAACATTGGAAAATCTGATGAAGATGATGCTGTTTTGACAATTAAAAACACGAATTTAGGCATAGACTTTACTTCAGAAGTATTCAATGTTGAAGAATCTGGCAGTGATGCAGATTACACAATAAGAGCTGTATTCGATTTGCCTAAATCTGCAGCTGAAGACTTTTACCCATTGGATATAAAATTAACTTTCGATGGCACAAGCGGTTCTGAAAGCAAGCTTATAGATATGCAAGTATCTTGCGACGAATCTGTTGTGGCAGATGAAGTAGAAATAAGTACCGCAAGCTCGTTTGCGGATGTTGCAGCAGGACAGACTGTAAAGTTTGTTGTTGAAATAATAAATAACGGAGCAAGTGCGGCTGACTTCGTTTTATCTGCAACAGGTGTACAGGATTGGGCAATTGTAACAATTGAGCCAGGCGACATAAATTTGGAAAGCGATGCAAAAGTTCCAGTGAACATTTACATCACGCCAAAATCGGGAGCATCTCTCGGAACTCACACTGCAACAATAACAGTTGAGTCTGACGGCGAAGTTGTTGCAACAAAAGACCTTACAATAAATGTAGAGTCGAGCCAGCCAACAATAAATAGCTTAGTCAGTGGATTAGACTTTTCTAATTCTGACACAACTGCATTCCTGCTTATCATAGCAGGTATCGTAATCGTAGCAGGTTTTGCTATGATGTCGCGCAGCGGTATTGGAAGACGAAAAGTAGATGTCTATGACGACGAAGTTCCAAGAAAGAGAAGGTAATCCTTCTCTTATTTTTATTTCCAAGCGAAACGAATTTCGCTGGCCTAGCTGAGATATTCTCAGCTCGGTTTTATACATAATGTTTAAAAGCATATAATTTACGCAAGAATTGCTATGGATCAAGAAAAACCGAATACAGGCAAGGTTGTCAAGAAAGTTTTAAAAAAGAAGCCAGTAGATAATTTTCAAAGTTTACTGACTGGAATAACTGTTGATGAGTTTAATTCTAAAGCAAAAGAATTAGGTATGGATATATCGTATTATTTAGCACAAGCAGCAGAAAAACAATGGCATGAAAAAGGCGGAGATGTATCACGACTTTCAGATATGGCAAAAACTTATGTTGAACAATTGGATGAAATAGTTGTAGCGATAAATAACGAGCAGTCTGATAAAACCAATGCACCATTGGCTACTTCGTTAAGTGAAGTTCAAAAGACAGATTCTGTTATCGAAGGCTATGTTACTCAGACTAAATATGACAGATTAGAACAAGCATTGCGGAAAGTACAATCTCAGAAAGATGGATTACAACGAGTGTGCAGTGAGTTAGAAAAATCATTTCATACAGCACACAAAGACTCTCAGAAATCGCAAAAAGATTTAGAGGAATTAAGAGCGTTATATGAGACGTCAGCACAAACTGAATCGCCAAAAACACTGGAAGACCATGTTTCTAAAGAAGAGTATGAAAAATTAAAAGAAAATCATGTGTTTGCACAGCAGGCATTTCAGATAGCACAAAAAAATGAAGAAAAATTAGAACAGCAAAATATCGTTTTGCAACAAACTATTAACACTTATGAAGCACAAATAAAAACCCTAGACAAGCAGAATACATCTTTACAACAGGCTGCGCAAGGTCAGCAAATAAAAGTAGAAACTTTAGAAGAACATAATATAGACTTAAGTGAATCATTTGATACGATACAAAAAAATGAAAAACAATTGGAAGATGAGAATAACACCTTACACAAGAGATTAGAGGACTATGAAGCGACAAATAAAGAGCTTCAAGTAAAAAATGAGGAACTCACTTTGGTGAATAAAGATTTAGAAGTAGAAATAGAAGAATATAAAGTAAGAACTGAATCAGCTCCATCAGCATCTTTAACAGATGAACAGAAAGAGAAGCAATACCGAAATGAAATAAAAGCTCTAAGAGATGAATTAGCAAATGCTTATGATAATGTAAGATTATTAGAAAATAGATTACAAGAACGTAATGTTGCAACTGCCGGCGGAACTATAAAAGATACATCGGCTGAAGTTGAAGAAATGGAATCAGTCCAAGACGGGCAAGAATTTTCTGGAACGCCTCATAGCGCACCTGAATTACCAGCATATGAATTACATCCACAACACGGATTAGTAACTCTAATAGACTTAGAGTATAAAATACCTATTTGCGAACGTGTTATTTTACATAAACCGCCTAGAGTGTTAAGATACATACCAGATACAGATGGATATTTATTTGATGTAGATAATAAAAAAAGAATTGGCGTCGGAAAAGATTATCAACGTTGTGTAGACAAGCACAACGCAAATTTACGTACTTACATTAATGGCAAACCTAAATCGAAATCAAAAGACATTGAAGATTTGCCAGTAGATTCCGAGGAATAATGATTGCTAAATACGTTAAACCTACCAAACCTTCGTTTTTATGGTATTTTGCATTAGATAGCGAAGGTATTGCTAAGCAAGATGATTCTTTTATTTTAACTACGTGTAATTATAGTGGATTTAGACAGTGCCTTGAAAATTTAGTTTCTGGCGATATGCAAGATGTTATGCAAGAAATTATAGACGGCATTGCAACAAATCCTGATAATGCGTATACTTTGCAATTCTTAGGTCTAGATGATTTAGTATGCGCGGATATAATTTCTCCAGACGCAGAAGGTACAAAGAAAAGCAATAGCTTTTCTAGTTTTGAAAACCCGAAGGTTTTCAATATAATAAAAACTGCTGAAACTAATCTAATTCCTCCAGTAGTTTCGGAAAATTATTACAATAGGCTTTATGAGCGAACTAAAAAGTATCTTTCTGATTTGCCAGAATCTGAATTATTATTAGATATATTTGAGAGTGGAGGTAATGTGTGGGGCCCTGTTTACGTTCAAACATTTTTGAAAGAAAAATTAGAAAAGATAGCTGAAACGTCACAAGATAGAAGTTCTAGTTACAAAGCAGCAGCCAAATCTATGAGTGCTTTATTACATTTATCAGAGGCACATTATAATCCAGAAAAAGGTCAAATTTTCAATTACAAAAATGCTCAAGATTTCCTTTTTGCTAAAAAAATACAGCTTTTTGTTACTCCAAATGTAGCGAAGGGTATACTAAACAAGATAGAAGATGCCAGAAAAGAGTTTGAAATTAAATACGATATGCAGCCAACTGGATTGAAATTCAATACAAATGGACAAGGTTTTGTATTTGATAAAGTGCAAGAGAGTTATCAAAAAGTAGAATTCGAGCTGGAAACAAATCCAGAAGCCTACAAAACAATATTGCAGTGCTATGATGCGAATTTGCAAAATTATTTGCAATAGAACAACCCTTATAAAAGTATCATTACTTAAAAGTCGTAACTATTGAGGTATCAAAATGACAACAAAAAAGAATTTCAAATTTGATGAGGAGAAATCCTATTTAAGAGGAACCGAAAAGAATGGTAAATTTTATGCTACTTTTAATGCCATTGCAGATGATGGAACTGTTGAACTAAGAGAATTTGTTTGGAAATCTGAAGGAGATAAAGTATTAGTAAAAGATGAAAAAGGAAAATTAAAAGTTACTTCAAAAGATGAACTTCTTAATCAGGCCGCTAGGTATTTAGACAGCTTAGGCTCAATTGGAAGAACTAATATACATTTAAAGACTGAATTTAACCAGATGCGTGCTAAATTATTCTTAGCAGAAGATGAAATTAAAGAAAAAGATTCTGAACTTTATGGTGTTGCACAAAGTAGAGAAAATTATAAAGCCGCAACTGTTGTTGGAGGAGTTTTAGCTGCAACTGGTCTATTAGCTTTTGCAGTGACGTTTGGTGGAAACATAGCAAAAGACGGACAAATAGCTACTTTAGAAGATACAATAGACACACAAAACGACACAATAAATACTAAAAATACTATAATAAGTAATCTTGCTGGCGATTTAGGCGAAAAGAATGCAACAATCAAATGGCACCAAGATGCTTGGAATTTAGACAATAAAACTATTGTAAGTTCTGGTTT
>Ga0209416_1000669_pt1 | contig 32460 bp, 14 predicted proteins | sample RifGroF1_FD_184001 | JGI IMG/M metagenome (GOLD analysis project Ga0209416, IMG submission 184001) | Groundwater microbial communities from Rifle, Colorado, USA - Groundwater F1 (SPAdes) (version 2) | ecosystem: Environmental > Aquatic > Deep subsurface > Groundwater | place: Rifle, Colorado...
ACGACCAAATGGGCATGAACGGGGTTACCTGTACGGGAGCAACTGCGGGTGAGGCAAACGATTGTATCAAGGATACTACTTGCGATTCGGGAACCTGTTCGGAAACAACATCCGGCGAATGGGTTACTGCAACCAATAACGGTTTTGGATATTCACTTGCAAACGTATCGGGAACCGATGCCGGGTTCCTTTATAACGAAACCGCAAGGACGTTTTCCTCAAAACAAATTCCGGATCAGGAAGCTTCTGAGGTAAAACAAACCGTTATGTCAAACGCGGCCCCGGTTTCCGCTAACCAAGTGTATGCCTGTTATAGAATTTCAGTTTCAGGTACTCAGCCCGCAGGTTACTACTACAATAAAGTCAAATACACGGCAACAGCCACATTCTAACTATGAAAAATCTGCTCATAAAAAATACCAAATACAAATTCGTTTATTTAATTGCCGGCCTAACAGTTTTTATCGCCTTATTTGTTTCAGATAAAGCATCAGCACAATCAATCATTCCCCTGGTGGTTGCACCCGCAAGACAAACAATTAAAGTCGATCCGGGCAAGACCGCGAGTTTTGTCATTAGATTTTACAACACAGGGGTAGAACCTATCTCCGGAACATTTAAAGTGGCTGATTTTATTGTAGACAACAATGAGGGCTCTCCAAACTTTCTGGAAGGCCCCACTACTCTTTCCAAACGCTTTGCGGCTGCCCAATGGGTAACCCTGAGTACGGAAAAGGGTACAATCCCCTCAAGCGGAATGGTAATAATCGACGGCAAGATCCGGGTCCCGGAGAATGCAAACCCCGGCGGAAAATATTTTGCAGTATTTTTTGAGCCTACTTCCGAGATTCCTGAAGCCACCGGGTCAAAACAAGAGGAAGCCGCAAGCATATCAATGAGAATTGCAGGACTTGTCTATCTGAAAGTGTCGGGTCCTATTGCCGAAGGCGCCAACATCGTAAGTTTTAGCGCCCCCAACTTCTCCGAATACGGCCCTGTCACAATTACAACCGAAATCAAAAATAGCGGAGACTATCACATTACCCCTAAGGGACAGATTGTTATTAAGAATATATTTGGCCGTGAAGTTGCCAGAGAAAGCTTGCAGGAAACCAATATTTTTCCGGATGCTTCAAGGGTAATTGTCTCCAAACTCGGAACAAAATGGATGGTTGGTAAGTTCACCGCGTCTCTTGACGCTACCTATGGGGAATCAGGAAAAGCTCTTGCCTCCGCTCTCAGCTTCTGGGTATTCCCCTGGAAGCTTGCCGTAGTTATAACTTTGGCAATTATCATAATCGTACTTATCATAATCATTATCTTTAACAGATTCGTTAAAAAGGAAAAGAAGCTTGAAGAAGAGCTTTCCGAGGAGAAAGAAGAACTTGAAAAACTCAAAGAGTCTCTGAAAGACAAGATCAGCGGAATAATCCCGGAGTCCAAAGTTGAACCTCCATCAACTGAAGAAAAAAAGACTGAATAACGTAATATAATTAATCAGTGAAACTTAAATTTGCCCTGCTGTTTTCGGTATTATTTATTTTGCTTGATACCAGAACTGTGCGTGCTGATGTTCTACCCCCAGAAAAGATCATTGTGAAACCCAATGTAATCGTTTCTGCGACCATTGGAACCCCAAGGATGACTCTCTGGGGGTATGGCGCTCCTTTTAGTGTTATAGAGCTTTCAGGTATTGGTGTAGACCAATCTGTAGTCTCCGGAGCAAACGGATACTATTCCTTTGATTTGGTATATTTAAATACTTCTTTCCCTGAGCTTTGTGTCACGGCAATTGATCGGGGAAAAAGAATAACTCCCCCAACCTGCATTCCTCCAATCGGCCATGGAAACTACTTCTATAACGTCGGCCCTGTGATCCTCCCTCCCACAATAAGCCTGGGAACGCCCCAAATCAATGAGAACGGCCAAGTCTCAGCTCAAGGCGAAACAATTCCAAATTCAAATGTTGAAGTTAAACTGGGCAGACCGGATGCAAGACCGGGGGTTTTTGGATTTCAGCCGGTCAGAAGTGTTCTTGCCTACTACATACCATCATACAGTGTCCTTTCGGATGCGGAAGGAAACTTCAGTTTTAATATGCCCACTAATACAGGCACTTCCTGGAGAGTTTTTGCTATAACCGACTATGAGGGAGGAAATAGATCCCCAAAAAGTAACACTCTGAAGTTTAAAACCCTTACACCGGCTGATTACGCATGGAGTGGTTTTTTGGCGTTTCTTGGAACTTTCCTGGTCTGGCCGAGAATTATAATTCTGGAGATTTTGATAATACTAATTTTAATATGTATCGTCCTGATAATTATCAAAAGGAAAAAGAGAAGAAACAAAAATGTGGAGGCTAGTAAAAAGGATCAAAAGTATTCAGAACTTGTCGAAAGATATCAGGAGTTCTTAAGAAGCAGAAGGTTTAATTAATCATTATTGAAATGAAACAGTTACCTTTTGACTTAATTTTTTGCCCCCTACTGATGCCTCAATTGTAAAAAGACCCGCCCCTGTACTTGAAACATCAAAGGTTGCCCTGCCGGAATCATCGGTCACCGGGGAAATGGGATATATCTGCAGGCTTGTATTGCCATTTCCGAGAATAACCTGCTTTCCGGACACCCCCATTCCCTGTCCATCCAGGATATAAGCAGTAATTCTAATGCGTTCAACGCTTACCGCTGCCCTTAGGGGCGAAGCAAAAAGATAAGAATTGTCAAACGATATACTTTGTGGTGTAATGACTTCGGATTCGGTTGGCTTGGAGGTGAAATTCTCACTTTGGGCAAAGCTCCCAAAAAGTGCAGGCCGGCGGATCAGATAAAGGAAGAGAATAAGGATCAAAACAAAAATAATCAAAAGAATCAAGGCTATTATGACTGTACGGGAATTTTTGCTACGCTCTTCCATATAGTAATTATATACACCGGATGTCAATAATTGGTAGTCAAATCGCTTCTTCAGAAAGCTTCAAACTTAAATTCCGAAAGATCGGACAAAAGTGCCTATATATATTTTTAGCAATCCAAATTAGCAATCGCCAATTATTAACCTTATAGTTTTAAAGATTCAAAAAATAAAAATAGATATATATTGATATATTAAAGTAAATCTATAGTATATCAATTTAGCGTTATTTCCCGAAAAAGATTTAAGCACAATTTATTTACCGCAATTTTCCGCAACTAGTACTTCGAGGCTAAATTTTAAGTTAAAAATACGCATAAATTTAAGTTATGGGTCACACAATTTTGGTGTGTAAAATATCATTTATGCGTAATATGCGTGCGGTAAATATGTTATATAGTCCGTGAAAAGAGTAATTTAAAATTCATAATTTGTAATTCGTAATTATCTCAATACTCTATATAAAAGGCTATTGACAGGCTAATCCCCCTTTATAATAATGTATAATAAATATAATTCGTATAATCTAGCCTTAAATCAAAATGCAATTAACTAGCGATAATACAATAAAAAAATTTCTTAATAATCTTCAGGATCAAGGGAAGTCTTTAGTTTCAATTAAAAATTACAAATCCGATATTAACCACTTTTTAGCCTGGGCAATACTTAAACTTAAATCTCTCGGATCATACGCGGACAATGTTATCGAGCTTACCCCATTCATTAACCGGGATTTTTTCAACGAATACAAAAATTATATGGTTGAGAACAACATCAAGATAAAAACAATTAACAGACGCCTGTCCTCGCTTAGGAACCTATCCGATTTTCTTTATTCCTCCCAGATTCTGGACAGGGATTATATGCAAGGAATTCAAAATGTCGGCATCGGAACCCCGACTCCTATGCGGGTAAAAGATCGGGATATTGTTGAGAGGTTCAGGGAATCCCTCATTAAAGACGAAAATGTTTCTCCTAATACAGTCAAGAACTATGTTTCCGATGTAAGAGGCTTTCTAGCCTGGATTGAAAAGAAAGGAGAACTGCCCAATGGGATTTAGGAAAGTAGCATCAGACCACATCAAAAAGTATCGAAGTGAAGTATTAAAAGATTCCTCAGCCTCAACTTTCGATAGAAAAATGTTCTCCCTTAAGAAGTTTTTTGAATGGGCTGTAAAAGAAGGATATGCAGACGAGAACCCAATTGAAAGTTTCTTAAAAGCCGAAGCACAGGTCGTTGAGACCAAATTAGGTAAAATTGAGAAGGAAAAGAAGGCTAATTCCCCTTCCTACAACTCTACCCAGGCAAGAATTATCGCAAAACTTGCGGGAAAACCCAAGCTTCAAAAGCTTGCTTACCACGCTTTCTACACTAGACCTAAATGGTACAACTCATATCACAACCTACCAATTGCCGGTTATTTCAACTATGCAATTCTTGTTCTTTTGATGTCCAGCCTTGGCTTTGGGGTATACAATCAATTCTTCAAGACTACCTCCGGCTCTCTTGCCTACCCAACAACCCTGACTACCGCCGGGAGGTATTTATCTTTTCAGGGAAGACTTACCAATAATCTCAGTAACCCTGTCACAACTGCCACCAACCTTGTTTTCAAACTCTACAGTGTTGATACGGGGGGAACCGCACTTTGGGATTCTAGCAGCTGTTCCATTTCACCCGATACCGACGGCATATTCTCTACTCTCCTTGGTAGTAGCTGTGGAACCGAGATTCCGGCATCAGTTTTCAGTGAAAACTCTGCCATTTGGCTTGGAGTGACTGTGGGAGTAGACGCCGAGGCCACTCCAAGGGTGCAAATCGCAACTGTTGCCTATGCTATTAATTCCGAAACACTTCAGGGTTATCCGGCCAGCTCCTCCGCAACAGCCAATACGGTTCCCGTGATGAATAATTTGGGACAAATTGTCTTGGCAGCCGCTTCCCCTAAAATGCAGTCTACAAGCGGCACTTTTGCTATTGAGGGACAGGCACTAACCATCACAACACCGGATACTTCCAATGGATCAATCGCTATCAATCCGGATGGAACCGGCACACTTAATCTTATTTTCGAAGGAGCTGCCCCGGGAGGGGGCGCGGGAGGGTTTGTTAATGCAACCAATGCCAATATAACCTCGGGAGCACTCTATTTTGGCCAAGTCGCCAGTAATGCTACGGGATACAATCTATTGCAACTTAAAAGCGGTGCAACCCCAACAGATAAATTTACAGTTGACTATGCAGGAAACCTGACGGCAGCAGGAACCATCAACGGTTTAACAGTCAGTAGCGGAACAATTTCAAGCGGTACTTGGAATGGAACCGCCATTTCAACGACATACGGCGGAACAGGGCAAAATTGGTCAGGAGTTGCCCAGGGATCGTTACCATATTTCTCAGCAACAGGAACAATGTCTACCCTCTCTCCCGGAACTTCAGGCTACGTTCTTACAACCCAAGGAGCCTCAGCCGATCCCACCTGGACAGCCGCATCAGGCCTTGGAACAAATTACTGGAATCTTGGATCAGGAACAATATATCCCGGAAATACAACTCTTGACCTTCTTCTTGGATCAAGTGCAACCACTAGTGCAAAGTTTGCATTCAAAAATGTGTTGACAGGAGTTCCAACAGCATCAATATCAGGTTCAACAGCTAATGTTGCCCTCTTTATGGATGGGAACGGAAATATTTCAACGACTAACAGAGCCAACTTGGTGCTTGGAAACTCAGCAACATACAATTCAACAGGAAATATTCTTCTTAATCCAAACGGAACGGGAAATGTGGGAATTGGGACAACCACGCCTGCTAATTATCTTGAAGTAAATATAGGCACTGACCTTAATAATTCCAAAGGCTTGACTGTTAATGCCGGATCTACTCAAATCGCTTTCTTAGGAGACATGTCGGTAGCACCTCCAGCAAAGGGTGCGCTCAAACTTTATAACGGAAGCACACAAACGGTACAAATCGGATCAGCGGGGGTAAGTTATATTAATGCAGGTAATTTTGGTATTGGCACCATCACCCCAACAGCCAAGTTGGATGTGGTTGGTGATGCCTCAGCCTCTGCCTCTTTAGTGTTTAGAGGCGCCACCCCAACCATTGACATACTTAATGGGAGCACATTAACCTTCCAATCCTCCCCCGGTGGTGATGCCGGACTAACAAGTATTGCAACCCTTACCCCTACCGGCAATTTAACAGTTAACGGAACCTTGAATGGACTAACAGTTTCCTCAGGAACAATATCTTCAGGAACCTGGAACGGAACTGCGGTCGGAACACAATGGGGTGGAACAGGACAAAACTGGTCAGGCGTAGCCCAAGGGTCAATTCCATACTTTGGTGGTACAGGAACAATGACAACACTCGCTCCAACTACTTCCGGGTATGTTTTAACAACCCAAGGAACAGGCGCAAACCCAACCTGGACACAATTACCTGCTGCAGGAGTTAACTACTGGCAATTAAACGGTCTTGTTCTTTCCCCTGCCAATGCAGCAGCATATGATATTGCAATCGGCGGAACATCTACAGCTTCTGCTAAATTCCTTGTTAATGCTGCAACTGGGAACTTAACAACTGCAGGAACTGCTTCTGTTTCCGGCTCTCTTACTTTTGGTGCAGGAGCAGGAACTATTGCTGCAACCAATATGGCTCACTTAACAATTGGTGGTGCAACAACCGGAGGAGTTGATTTTGCCTCCCCAATTACATCAGGAACATGGAACGGAACTGCAATTGGTGCCACATATGGAGGAACAGGACAAACTTCATATGCAGTTGGTGATTTGTTATATGCCAACACCACCACCTCCCTTGCCAAGCTTGCCGATGTGGCTACAGGTAATGTTCTCATCTCAGGCGGAATCAACACTGCTCCTTCATGGGGCAAGGTTGTTCTTGGAACTCATACAACAGGAAACTATGTATCAACAATTACAGGAACAGCCAATCAAATAACTGCAAGTGCATCAACAGGAGATATTACTCTTTCAATTCCTACTGACTTTAGAGCTCCGGGAACAGTTAATGCAGTTAATGGGATCTATACAGGAGCAACTGCAGGAACACAAAGAATTGATGCCTCCGGAAACCTAGTTAACATTGCCAATATCTCAGCCAGTGGATATGCAACAGTATCAGGATCAATTGCTATTGGTAATACAACTGCAGCAGTTGGACCGGGAAATCTTAATATGAGTGGAAACTTAACCTTTGCCGGAGCTCTCATGCCTGGAGGAAGCGCCGGTACCAGTGGACAGTTTTTAACCTCAGCCGGTGCCGGAGCCACACCTACATGGACATCAACCGTACCGGCTTCATCTGTACCTTTTTCAGGGATTACATCAGGCACAAATACAACTGCAGCAATGGTAGTTGGGGCAGGATCCTCCCTTACCTACTCAGGTGGAACAGCCACAAGCGGAGTTATTAATGCCAATCAACTTTTGGGTGCAACTTGGGCTTCCCCACTGGCAATCGGAACAACAGCTCCTGCTGCAGGTAACTTTACGACAATTGGTGCAACAACCCAAGGAACGGCAGCATTTACTACCCTTTCTTCCACAGGTGCAACTACTTTAGGAAACAACACCAATACAGTTGCCATCAATTCCAACGACTGGGATATATCAACAACAGGAGACATGACTGGAATTGGAGGAATCTCAATGAACGGAGCAATTACAGGAGCTACAGGATTTAACGGTCTGGTTGTAACTGCCAATACGGGAGTTGTTACAACAGGAACATGGAACGGAAGTTTAATCGGAGCTCAATGGGGAGGCACAGGAGCCAATAATTCAACAGCTGCGCAATACTCAGTCCCTTATTACTCAACAACAGGAGTTTTGGGTGGAGTCCTTACTCCGGGAACAGCCGGGTATGTACTCTCAACAAACAGTACGGGAGGGGCTCCTACCTGGACAGCCGCATCAGGCCTTGGAACCAACTATTGGGCTCTTGGATCAGGAACAATATATCCCGGAAATACAACTCTTGACCTTCTTCTTGGATCAAGTGCAACCACTAGTGCAAAGTTTGCATTCAAAAATGTGTTGACAGGAGTTCCAACAGCATCAATATCAGGTTCAACAGCTAATGTCGCTACATTCATTGATGGAAATGGCAACATATCAACAACTAACAGACAGGATTTGGTGCTTGGAAATTCAGCAACTTACAACTCAACCGGCAATGTTTTGATTAATCCCAATGGAACAGGAAAAATAGGTCTTGGTACCACCAGCCCCTTAAATTATTTTGACGTACACCAGTCGGTTGACAACACCGCTACTTGGTGGACTGATGCCACTGCTAACGTCCTTGTTTATAACATCTTTTCCGGCAGTGCATCCGTCCTAAAACTTGCTGCTGGAACCGGCAGGATTGTTTTTGGTGCGGGAACAGCATCTGATCTGTTTACTATCTCATCTAGAGAAAGTGCCGGAACAACCTCAGAATATTTTGCTATTAACAACAACGGCGATGTTGGAATTGGAACAACAACTCCATCCCAAAAATTTACCATTTCCCAAGGTGATATACAGATAGATGACACCACAAATGCCAACCAAAACGGTATTATCTATAAGGAGACTGTTCCTTTCATCCACAATTTCAACTATGGCAACAATGGAACAGTTACCACCGATGGACATAACACCTTTGTCGGCAAAAATGCCGGAAACTTTACAATGGGAAGTACGGCAACCCAAACATATGAGGCAAGTTACAATACTTCTATTGGAGAAGAGTCCCTAAAGAGCAACACCACAGGCTCTTGGAACACCGCAAATGGATATGATTCTCTTTTTTCTAACACAACCGGAATCCAGAATGTTGCAATCGGAAATGAGGCTCTTCGCTTCAACACCTCAGGTGCCCAAAATACTGCAATTGGACACACTTCTCTCTATAACATAACAACAAGCGGATATAATACGGCTTTAGGCTATCGTTCAGGATACTCAACAACCGGCTGGGGCAATCTCATGCTTGGATTCCAGGCAGGAGACTCTCTTGTAGGCGGTTTATATAATATAGTAATCGGATACAATATAGACCTCCCGACAACCAGCTCTTCCAACATGCTTGATATTGGAAATCTTATTTATGCCACAGGTATAGACGGCACCGGAACAACTCTTTCCACCGGTAAAGTCGGTATCGGTACCGCCTCTCCACTTTCAAAACTTTCCGTTATTACAACTGCAGCCAATGCTACAGGAAAAGCAGCGTTTTTAGTTGATCAATACGAATCTCAGGACATACTCACAGCCAGTGCTTCCGGAATAACCAAATTAACACTTACCAATGCCGGAAATCTCAATATTGCCGGTGTTCTCAATGCCGGCGGGCTTAGCGGCGTTGCCTATAACGCCTTTGCCGGAAGTGGCGATACTCCTGCCGCCACAACCGCAATCACTGCCTCAAACGATTTATTTGTGGGCGGTGATATCGAAATCAAAGGCGGACTCTACCTAACCGGCAAGAATATTTTTAATGTTGTCGGCGGAGTTGCAACATCGACAATTTCTCTGGCGCAAGACCCGGCTGCTATAGACAATTACAACGCTTTAAGCTACGGCAGCTGGCTGGTTAACAACAGTACTAATAACGGAATTGCGGCTCTCATGGTAAACCAAAATAAAGGCGGAGATATTTTTACTGCCAGTGCTTCGGGATCACCAAAATTTGTAATTGATAACTCGGGTAATGTTGGGATTGGAACAACAAATCCGTTAGAAACTCTGCATATATCTAGCAGCGTTGCAACTGGTCTTTACATTGAGACAACAGATTCTACGACTTACGACCCATTTATTGAACTTCACGGAGCAGGAACGGCAAGGGGAAGTGAAGGTCTTAAACTCTGGTATGACAACAGTGCCGGTTCTACCTACTTTGACAACCAATATAGTAGTGCTTCAACATCAGAAGGAAGTCTGTATTTTAGAACAAAAGTGAGTGGTACTCCGGTAAATGCCCTAACAATTATTCCTACAGGCGATGTTGGAATTGGGACAACGAGTCCTGGTGCAGGATTGGACGTGGCCAAAACTAACGCAGCTGCTGCTGATATTATTGGTTCCCGTGTCACAGTAACCCAGCCCAGCTCAGGAGCATTAACTGCTTTTGCCTATCGTACTATTGTTAATGTCACGCACACTTCTGGAACATTATCTGGAGTGCAATCCAACAGCTCACAATTGAGTTTCACCGGTAACGGAGGAACGACATCATATGCCGAGGGGTTAACGTCAGGGGCTACCGTGGGTACCGGAGCTATCGTTACCAATTTGTCCATGGCCAAACTTTATTCTCCCGCAAACTCAGGAACCATTACCTCTCTGATAGGTCTTAATATCGAAAACATGTCTGCCGGATCTTCTTCCAACTATTCAATTTATTCTGCAGGCGGCACGATGTACCACGCCGGCAATGTTGGGATTGGTCTTACCGGCCCTATCCACAAACTTGATGTCACACAATCTGCTACAACCAATGGCTACGCTGCTATCAATGCGCTCAATAATGGTATTAATGTTGGAACTGCCTATGGTGTTATTGGACAATCAACCGGTGCTTCAGTAACAAACGTAGGAGGATATTTCTCTGCATCCGGGGCAACAAATAATTATGGACTAATAGTAAATGCCGGCAACGTTGGGATTGGGACAGCAGCACCAGCAGCATTATTACATCTAACCTCAACAACGGCTCCTGTCCTACGAATTGATCCAGGAGCAAACACTACTGCCGACCCAACTATATCTCTTTATGACACCTCAACTGCTGCCGGGTTTCAGATTGTTTATGATAATGATGTAGGTTCAACCTATCTTAAAAATCTCTATAATGCCGCTAGCGGAGACATATATATTCAAACAAAGACCGCCGGAACTCCAGTAAATGCTTTATTTATCGAAAGCGCTGGTGACGTTGGAATTGGGACAACAACCCCAGCAGGAAAATTACACGTCTCGGGCAGTGCAGTCATTGATAACGGAGCAGTAGGAACCTATTTACATTTGACTGCAAATAGTACTCCGGGGTATTTATTTTTGCAAACCACAAATAACGGTGGAAGCGGTTATAGCCGCGGCTTGATATCAAACGATTTAAATTTTGATACTGCCAATAGTGTTTGGAACGTTCCAACTAATGGCACTGTTAACGATTTTGCAGCAATGATCTTTAGAAACAGTGGGAGCACCATGTTTGTGAATAAAACCTCAACAGGAAGCGCCTCATTCAAAATGACTGATGCCAATCTAATTGCCAACTATGCTTCAATGACAATAACCAGCGCTGGCAATGTTGGGATTGGAACATCGGCGCCAGCTGCTAACTTGGACATTAGTGATACAAATGCCAATGTCCCCAGACTTCATTTAACTGATTCCACTAATGGTGCATATACCCGGTTCATGTTTTCAGGCGGCACTAGTGATAATCTACTTTATATTGAACCCATTACACCAAACGGCACTGCCGGGTCAACCATCCGAATGTTTCGGAATACCAGCACAACAGGAGCCGTCAAGATAGATGTTTTCAGAGGAAACGGCACATTAGATGTGAATGGTGTAATCGGTGGCAACACAAACAGTTACTTCAATGCCTTAACCGGCAACGTCGGCATCGGGACGTCGGGACCAACATCAAAATTATCAGTGGCGGGAGCTGGCAGCTCAGCCTGGCAGACATATATTCAAGGATCGGGAACAACTAGTTCAACATACGGTATAGTTATAAGAGAATCAACTGGAGCAACGAATAACTTCTGGATTCGAGACGATGGTGCAGGATACCTAAGAGCTGCTGCGTGGACATATGGTTCCGACAGAAATCTCAAAGAAAATATCAACTACTTCAATAACGGATTAGATACCATCCTTGCTTTAAACCCTGTACAATTTGATTATATACAGGGTGAACAGAATCAACTCGGTTTTATTGCTCAAGATGTCCAAAAAATTATTCCGCAAGCGGTAGTTGTTACTGACACCGAAACAGGAATGCTTGGTCTCAAAACCGAATTTATAACCCCTTTTCTCGTCAATGCAATCAAAGAACAACAAACTCAAATTGCATCTCTCTCTGCCCAACTTGCCGATATCAATCTCACCTCCACAGGGGATCTAAATATTTCTACCGACTCAAACGGAAATTATCAAGTTACGGACACTTCTTCAGGCGCTGTAATTACAAATATTGGTGCATTTGCCCAAGCGGTTATCGCCAACATCAAAGCAGGAGCAATTGTCACGGAAGAACTGGCTACCAATTCCTTTACGGCTTTTCAGGGAACGGTTGATAATATGCTTGTTAAATCCGGGCTTGTTTCACCAATTGTCCAAACTGCACTCATCTCTCCCCTTCCAGGTGATACTGATGTAACTGTCCAAATCGGATCCGCTACGGAATCCGGTAAACTTGCAATACAAAATGCCCAAGGGACGGAAGTGGCAAGTATTGACTCAAGCGGCTCAGCTGAATTTAAGAGCGCTTCAATAAGCGGAGAGCTTTATGCGGACACCATAAAATCAAAAACTTTGGATGAAATTCAGGCAATTTTGACTCAAGTACAGGTAGACCAAAATTTACTATCTCAAAGCGCCGGCTGGAATGTAAATACCGCCACAGATTCGGCCTCGCTAATTGATACGGCTAATATTGCCGACCTTTATGTCACAAACCAAGCTGCTATTAATTCACTTTCCGTAACCAATTCTTTGACGATCGGATCTGATATGGTTATTCAATCAGTAATCGGTGGTGATCAGTTGACGATGAATAGTATCGACACCTTAAGTTCTCCTCTTAGAATTCAGTCTTTGGCCATGGCTCCTATTGAAATAATGGCAGGGCTTATCAGGATAGATACAGAAGGAAATGTTCAAATCGCAGGAAATCTTGCGGTCGCGGGGAGAATCAAATCTTCCGGCCTTAGCTTGCAAGAAGAGAACCTGCAAGCTACGTCAGCGCAAGGTGTTGTCTTTAATGTACAGGATGCCATGGGTAGTGCAGTCGCAACAATCGACGCCTCCGGTTCCGCCAGCTTTGGATCAATTTCAACACCCCAACTTGTCATCGCCGGAGCTGATGCAACAGAGTCGGGTACTATTATAAATGGCGTGATTACAACCAATTCAACAATCGGTCAGGCAGTTATTCCCGCCGGAGTCTCCGAAATTACGATAAAAAATCCAAAAGTTACCGATTACACGCTTGTATACGTCACCCCAACTTCAACAACTGAAAATTATGTACTATATGTAAAGAGCAAAAAGGTAGGAGAATTTGTAGTCGGATTTACGAATCCAATTTCAATTGACGTTAACTTTAACTGGTGGATAGTGCGTGTCACTCAATAAATGACAAAAACCATATATAAAACAATATCAAACATTATCTCTATATATAAAGTAGTGATGATATGGAATGATGCCGTTGACACTAAAATTTTCACAATCAATACTTATAGGTACCCTGTCTATGGAAAAATTGCTTAATTCAATTCAAAAATATTTGGTGGTTACCGGCGCGGCGCTTTTTGTAGTTTTTGTCCTCCCCGGTTTCCCCTCTCCCTATCATGTTCCAAAGGAGATTTTTGCAGCAGTTATTATCTCTCTGGCCCTCATTGCTTCACTAATAAAATCTATTGTCAAAGGAGAGTCAAAATTCTTTAGAGGAAAATTCGATATCGGAATTATCCTTTTGGTAATCGCCTATCTGGCTGCCACCATTTTCCGAACACCTAATAAAATGGAGGCATTTTTCTATCCGGGAACAACCACTTTTGTTCTCCTTTCCGCACTTTTCTATCTGATTGTCAACCAATTCACCAGAAGGGGTAAAAACGCTGTTCTTTTAGCTCTTTTTACGTCAGGGATTTTCCTTTCTATCTCTATTCTTTTTACCCAGCTTGGTGTTTTTGCAAAAATCCCTCAGCTTCCCGCTTTTATGAAGGATCCTGCTTTCAATCCGATGGGTGCCAATTTACAATCTGTCATTTATCTTCTTGCTCTTTTACCTATTGGCATCGCTCAAATTATTAAAGAAAAGGAAATTGTTAAGCGGATATTTTTTGGAGTTGCGTCGGCAGTTATTATTTTTGGGATTACTCTGGCCGGAATCAATATGCTTCCCGGTAAGTCCCAAGCCCCGGTTCTTCCCTCCTGGCAAACATCGTGGGAAGTAGTTGCTGAAGCGTTAAAGCAAAGTCCCCTTTTGGGTGTGGGTTCCGCCAACTATCTTTCCGCTTTCAATGTCTACAGACCTGTTTCCTACAATGAAACTAATCTTTGGCAAGTCAGATTTTATTCAGCAAATAATTACTACTTCACTTTAATGACCGAGCTTGGATTTATTGGAATTGCAGCCATCACCATACTATTAATAAGCATTTACAAAAAACTCTCCCTCGACTATAAAAGTAAAGCCTGGGAAGAAATTTCTATAGCCATTCTCGTTCTTGCATTTGCCGTTTTTCCGGCTGCTCCCGCCATGATCTTCCTTTTTATGGTTCTTCTGGCTGTATTCTCGGGATCTGAGGATAAACCGATTACAATCGCCACAAATAAAGTTCCGGCAATAATTGTTGCCTCTCCTATATTTTTGGCAATAGTTGCTCTTGCAATTTTTGGAACAAGGGCTGTTATGGCTGAGGTTAATTACAAGAAATCGCTTGATTCCCTGGCTGCCAATGATGCCAAAAACACTTACAACTATATGGTCCAGGCGGTGAAATTAAATCCTTACGTCGACAGATATCACGCCTCCCTTGCGCAGGTCGATATGGCTCTTGCCAACTCTCTTGCCGGGAAGAAAGATTTAACGGAGGAGGACCGTACTGCGGTCACCCAACTTGTCCAGGAGGCTATTTCTGAGGGCAAGGCAACAGTTACACTTAACTCGAGTCGAAGCAGTAATTGGGAGGTTTTAGCGCAAATTTATAGAAGCATAATGTCTTTTGCCGAAGGAAGCGACCAGTATGCAATCCAAACCTATTCTCAGGCAGTGGCACTTGATCCCATTAACCCCGACTTAAGAATTTCTCTTGGTGGAGTTTACTATGCTCTGGGAGATTATGACAATGCGATAGGAGCCTTTCAATTAGCGGTTGTTGCAAAAGGCAACTCTGCCAATGCCCATTACAACCTTGCTGCAGCATATGCCTCCAAGAAAGACTACGACAAAGCAATCGCTGAAATAAACACCGTAATTTCTCTCGTACCCCAGGGTTCTGATGACTACAAAACTGCTCAGGCGACCTTGGAACAGCTTAAAAAACAAAAGCCGGCTACTGTTGACGCTACATCTCAAAACTTGACCCCACCCGAAACAGTTGTGGAATCCAATATAGAGCCTCCGATCACGCTCCCTTCTGATTCTACCCCACCCGCTACTCAGTAACAGCTAAAAGGTCAATAAGTTCAGCCTCGTCAATTAGAAGTTGTATTGACTCATCCGACCTCAAAATGGCAACACCCTCTTCGTATGAATCTGTGGCAAAAACTTTAACCAGAATTTCATTTTGCTTCTCAAAAATACGTTTTTCTTCGTCATTTAAAGGCTTTTCAAGCCCCTTGGCGTTAGTTACCTTAATAATACCTATCAAGTTTGATTTTTGACTGTCAAAATTGGGGTCTTTGGGATTTAATTTGGCCAAACCAACGTACGCTGTCCTATTTTGGACCAGATTGGAATGGTGAATGGAAACCTCCCTATTTTTTTCCTGGTGGGGTAAAAAATAAATAAAGTAGTATCCCGCCGAAATGAGTACAAGAATAATTAAAACCTTGACTGTAAAGATTAAATATTTCACTCCTGATAATTATAGCAGCATTCAAGAAGGCTCAGCCATTTATGGCAGAGATGAATTGAACGCTGATATATCATCCTCCTTTAGAGGGAACCGCAAATGCGAATTCGCGGAGGATGTTATATCGTTTGTTACTTGCAAAATGAAATTTAGGGTGCTATATATTTACTACGATGGAAGAGAGCTCGGAAACTACTGTACGGGAGACTAAAAAAAGCCTCAAATGGCTTTTTAAATTAATCCCCTATGTCATAATATTGGCAGTCGGAATTTACGGCGGAACATACCTTGTCAGACAAAAACCCACCTGGTTCGGACTTCCCCAGGGAACGGCACAGGCCCAGGCAGAAGCAAACGCACTGGTTGCTAAAGTTTCAAAGCTTATGACTCTCCCCACTGACGAAACGCCAACTATTGCAACAGTCACCGATGTGTCAATTGTTGCCGATCAACCATTTTTCAAAAATGCCCAAAACGGAGATAAAGTTTTGATTTACCAAAAAGCCGGAAAAGCAATTCTTTATAGAGAAAATGAAAATAAAATTATAGAGGTTGGAGCAGTTAACTTTAACCAAACAGCAGAAAGTCCGGCACCTTCCGCTGAGGCAACCACAAAGCCGATAATCATTCCAACGGCTTCCCCTGTACAGTCGCCAGTTCCAACTCCTACTCAGTAAATTTACAAGTTTCTACAATACACAAAGACGTCCAAAGTTATGAGTTTAGGCATGTTTTTACAAGTTGTTACAAGGCACTTCCCGATTCTGTCGCTATTGGAATTTCCTGTACCCCGCTTGGAGTAGCACTTAGTTCGTCAAGAATTGTATTTGCCGACTCTGTACTTTCCGAAAGCGGCGCGAGGTTTAACAAAAATAGATCATCAACCGAAAGAGGAAACTTTTCTTCCGCAAGACTTCCTGCAGCCAAATAAATATCTCCATTTTTTATTTTAGGATTTCTGGCATTTTCCCCGGTTGTAACATCAACCGATTTATCATCTTTTATGGAATAGACAACCGCCCTCCAAGTCCCCGCAATATCGCGCCTTCCGTAACTAATATAGTCGCCGGAAAAATCAGGATTTAGAGAAGTATCCCCTGTTGTCAGCTGTCTGGTAGATTTTCCATCAAAGAAAAATATTTGCCAAGTTATATTTGGATCTTGCCAACCCTCCCACGTAACTCTTCCTTTGTCGTCCACTTTCGGGTTTAAATTATTGCCAATAAATGTCAGCTGAGTACGGGTTTCGGAGGCCAGATCATAAAGAAATACTTGCCCTAAACCATTTATATCGGTGACATAGGCAATATATTTACCTGCAAAAGCGGGCATTTTACTGTTAATATTACCTGAAGTTATAAATTTCCTGCCTCCGCCCACCTCATAATATACTTGGCTATATCCGTCAATACTCTCAACTCCGACTGCGTCAGGAGACGGAATATCGACTGTTTGTGCCAAAACCGGACGGATAACGAAGAAGACAGCAACTGCCACAAAAAGTGGAATAAGCCAATTTTTAACAATTCTATTGATGCTTATTATTTTTTTCATATTAGTTCCAGAAAAAGCCTTTCTCAATTCCTTCCGTAAAAACATTGCCATGTCTAAGCAAATTCGCCATCCCCGGCTCGGTTGTCAGTGTAGGGCAACTCGTATAACCATCAAAAACCACCTCTGTAGTTCCCAAATTGTTTGTTTCCACCACCCTGAAACTATACTGCGTGTTTGCCGTTGCATTAGTGCCAACTATATGGAAATCATATTCTATAATTTCAGCTGCACTTGCGGCCACATGGTTTACCTGAGAAGGCTTACCTTTAACATACTCTTCACCTTTACCTGTTGTGGTGTCTGATAATACTTTAATAATGTCCGCACCATCCGTAACCCCCGACGTTGCATAAACCCAGTCCCCAGTTCCGACATCTGTCCAGCTTCCCGTAGTACAAGTGCCGTCTGTCCCGGCTTTGTATTCGAGCTTAAAATATTTTTCAGAAATAGAAATACCTGCGGTATTAACTACATAGTTAACACGCAGTCGAAGCTCCTGAGCCGTATCCGGCGGATCATTCCCGGATGGAACAACAACAATTGCCTGATTTTCTATTAGATCAGGGTTTCCCCAAATAGCGGTTGGGTCTGCCAAGTCGTTATCTACATACCACAAATACTTATTTTGGGTGAAAGTGGCAGATGCTGACTGAAGCGTTGTCGTTCCCGAAATCGCTACTGCGGTTCCCGGAGTTACCGTGCCGGATGATATGGTCACTTCTGTCGACGGATTGGTTATCTCAATTTCAATAGTTTCACTTCCAGATGCACCAGAACCTACATCCAAGACAACATATACACAAACCTGTGTTGTACCGACTGACATTGAACCGGTTATCGTAGATTTTTCGGAAGCGTTGAAAGTGGCTCCGGTACCAAAAAGTGTCTCCGTACCGCCGTATGTTTCACTGGAACAGGTAGTGGCAGCTGTTTCATAATAAATATCAGCATTGGAAAGATTGCTGTTGGCATTTACGGTTCCTGTATCGGTAACTATGACTTGAGTGACCGTTGCCGTGTTGATATCTGTCGCGAAAGTAAACGCGCCACCAACATAATTATTGGTAGAACCTATATTCATGGTAGAGGTTTGTGTACCTGTCGTACCAACTGTCATTATTGGAAGAGTGTAAGTAATAGTAATTCTTACAGAATCCACATAGGCAGTAGTTGCCGCACCACCCCCTGAAACTTTAACGTTTTTGGCCGAAATCGCCGCACCAAAAGTTGAGTCATTTATATCCGCTGCCGTCCAGGTATCTCCCCAGAGATTAGTAGTTCCACCATAGGACACAAAAGTGTCCGTTGTCGTCCAATTACTAACATTTGAAAGATCTGTGGCGCCGATAGCATCAGTTTTAACTATCCTCACTGCATTATCCTGAGTTTCTCCAGTCCCGCCGTCAAGGTTATCGCTTTTTTCCCACTCAACCGTAATACCATCTATTCTGGCGTTTGAGGGAACAGAAAAACCAAAACCGGTTGCTTTTATATAATTACTGATACCTGTATTTTTTGTGAGAGCTACGGACGCCTTACTGTCATCGGTAGCGGTAGCATTTCCAGGAGTAGTCCAAGCAAGTGTACCTGTTCCCGCATCGTTGACAGCCGTCGAAGCATAACTTGGCCCCGCAGTAGCTGCTACTGCTTCATTGATTTTTGGAGGGAAAATTCCAAACCCTGGAATTGAAATTGCAGGATAACCAGTTAGAAGCCAGGAAGTTATGAGAAAGAAAATTGCTAACGGTTTAAGGACTTTTTTCGGCTTAAGTTTTAACTGAATTTTGGGTAATTTAATGAACATAAAATATAATCATCAGCTTAGAACTTGGCTTTGTATTGCAGATACAATCTGCCCACTTTAGCATTGGCACTGGAAAGTGCACTTACCCTTAACTGAACCGTCATAATACCATCCGCCGCATATGTCCCACCCGTACAGGTATCAGTTGGGGTAGTATCCGCCCAAGTGTTAACCGTTCCTGGTTCAATATTGATGTTTCCGGTTGTACAATCGGCTGCATTTGCAGTGTCATATACCTGGACAATTGTAATAGCCGTATTTGCTAAATTGTCTGACCGTGCTTCAACTGTCAGAGAGTCTGTCGATGCCATTGCGCTAAAATCAGATGGAAGCGGAATTTTTATCCAAATATCGTAATCCTGAGCTGTGCCCTGTGTTGAAGTCCAATTATAGTAGTTTTTGAATGGACTTGCAGTTTCGGCATCCGAAGTCATTGTACCAGTATTACTTGTTCCGTCCCCGGTTAAGGTGGCTCCCGCATACTCCGGAGTAAGTGTGATTCTCTTGGTTGGCATTGCGGTGCCTGCATAGACAGGACCGCTCGTGGGGTCAAACGTAAAGGTATTTCCCCCGCTTCCAATTGTTACAGTACTTGATGCTCCCAATGTGGTTACTCCTGAAACTGCACCGGAGTTAATAATGATTCCATTGATAGTGTTAGTAGCTGTTGCAGCAGTGATGGCTCCGGAAAGACCCAAGGTTGTTGCGCCGCTTAGTGCGCCGGAATTGATAATAAGACCGTTGATGGTATTGGTTGCTGTTGCGCCAGTTATGGCTCCCGTTGCAGAAAGAGTTGTAAATGCTCCGGTACCTGCAGTTGTGCTTCCGATTGAACCAGGAGCGGCAAAGGTTGCTCCATTAAGTGAACTTGCGTTAAGGTTAGCAACATTAGTTGTTGAGGCAACCACAAATGGAGCCGTTCCCGTTACCAGAGTGGAAGTAATCTGACCGGATGCATTGATTGTCGTAATTCCGGATAGAGCTCCTGAATTAATAATTAAACCGTTGATCGTGTTGGTGGCTGTTGCACCAGCAATTGCCCCGGAAACTGTCAAAGAACCTAGTGTGCCAACTCCTGTAATAGCTGTTGACACTGCATCATTGGTATCAACCAGGGCCACATCATGGCCGTCAAGAAGGGCAAACTCGGTACTGGTAATAGTTACTCCGCCTACTGTTACATCATTGCTTCCTAAAGATAGAGCCGTAACAATATCTGCATCAGACAGATCAATAGCTACTGCTGTGGTCCCGCCTACCCCCGTTGAGGTAATGGCAAAGGCTGTTGCTATATCGCCTGTTGTTGCATTATCAATTGTGAACTTGTAATCGTTTGTTGCATCGCTTAAGTTCAAAAGTACGTCATATGCGTCAACGGTGATTGTAGCACCGGAATTATAGGCAACATCCAAAGATCCTCCACCTGCTCCACAGCTTCCCCAGGTTGGTGCTGCACCTACTCCGCCTGAGTTTAGACAGGAACCTGCAGCAACATCAGCAAGTCTGACTAAGTTTCCTCCCGCACCTCGATAATAAATATCTCCTGTAGCATCAGAGCCTAAAGTTAATGAAATTGTTCCCGTTCCGTTACCGATTGAGGTATTTGATGTTCCTGTTGTATTAATACTTGTGGCTCCTGTTAGTGATAATCCTCCGGTTCCTTGAATCTGACCCGAACCGGCGTTAACTCCTACCCCAGTAATTGCTCCGGCGACTGTTAAGGCACCAGCACTTGTGAGTTTGTTGCTTGCACTGAAGAACTGTATATCTCCTTTGGTAACATTTGAGGTTGAGATAAGAGTCAATGTTTCACTAACTCCTGTGCCACCAGTAATTGTATATGACCCGGTTCCGGAGATTGCAGTACCGGAGTACGTTCCTCCGGATAGACTTCCCCCGGATAAAGTTCCACCCGAGATTGTTGCTCCATTAATGGTAGAGGATGTGGAAATTGTGGTGATTCCGGAAAGTGCACCTGAATTGACAATCAAGCCATTAATTGTGTTTGTAGCTGTAGCTCCTGTAATAGCCCCTGATAAACCAATGGTCGAAACACCCGAGACTGCACCGGAGTTAATGATGATTCCATTAATAGTGTTGGTGGCGGTAGCGCCGGTAATAGCGCCTGTCGCCGAGAGTGTTGTGAATGCTCCGGTTGAAGGGGTTGAAGCTCCAAGCGTTGTCCCATTAATTGATCCGCCGCTAATTAAAACTCCTCCTGCAGCAAGAGTACCGTTAACTGTCGTCGTAACAGTTGCTCTACCAATTGTAAGGTTTGAGGCATTGGTTCCACCAATGGTAATTGCCCCATTTGAAGTTACTCCTGCCCCCGTATCAATTGTCACAGAACCCGAGGTACCGGACACGGAAGTTCCACCTGTTTGAATTGTAATTGCACCTGAATTTCCGGAGGCCCCGGTTGCTGTATTGATAGTAACTCCATTCAAATTACCGGTAGTACTAAAAGTGGCTCCGGCATCAAATGTAACTGCTGAATCGGACTTTCTAATTATTTTTGAGTTCGCATAATCAATTGCAATTCCCGCTACCCCCGCAGTCTCATCCGTGATAATAAAATCAGCCGCTACATAATTAAGAGCAACGGCAGAAGTTACAATATTGGTTCCACCTTCTTTAATTGTTGAAACTCCTCCACCTGCTCCACAGCTTCCCCAGGTTGGTGCTGCACCTACTCCGCCTGAGTTTAGACAGGAACCTGCAGCAACATCAGCAAGTCTGGTAATATTTCCTCCGGCACCCCTGTAATAAATATCCCCTGTCGCATCGGATCCTAATGTTAATGTAACGGTTCCCGTTCCGTTTCCGATTGAAGTATTTGATGTTCCTGTTGTATTAATAGTCGCAGCACCTGTCACCGTAAGGCCACCTAACGTTCCAATTGAGGTCAGAGACGTTAGTGAAGTTACATCTGTTGCTACCAGCGTTTTTGTGCCTGTTGGAAGGGTATACACTCCTGTGTCGTCAGCCGCCGTTAGCGTCATGGATTTATTTAATGTAAGAGTTTTTCCGGATACAGGAGAAAATCCTGTTACGGTTCCGGCACTCCCTGCACTGCCGGTAATACTAATTGAATAGCTTCCTGAGTTAACTACACTTGAGAAGTCTCCTGCGGTTAGATTTGAGGCAGTGATTCCACTTATAGTGTTAGTTCCTGCAGAAATAGTAAGTCCCGATGCTGTTCCGCCTACCGTACCCCCACTGATCTGACCTCCTGTGATGAATACGTTGCTTGCGGATTGAGTAGCGATGGTTCCTAAGCCTGAGACATCGGTTGTTGAGATACCTAATAAAGTTTTAACTTGGGAGGCGGAAAGTGCAATCGGAGTTGCAGGGCTTCCCGTGTTATTCCCGATAATAGAATTTGCGGCGAGATCAGCCATCTTCCCGAAGGTTACTTTTCCACTACCAATCGTGGTTAAACCAGTGTTATCCATTGTCACATCTCCGCTTATGGCAACCCCGGTTGCAATATTTGAAACATTTCCAACAAAGATGTTGGCGCTTGTTAAGGTTTTTGAAAGCTTTCCCGAAAGAGAGGCTGTAAGGTCTGTTTGATCATCAAGCAAGCCCGTGATTGCTCCCCAAGCAACACCCGAGGAGTTGGTAATCCAGGAAGTTGAAGTTCCGTTGGTACCTAAAACTTTTCCGCTGTTTCCTGTCTGGCTGGGTAAAGTCTTGGTCTCGGCAAGGGATGTAATCCAGGATGGATTGGCGTATGAACCGGTAGTAAGGGCAATATCTGCTGTTGTGATACCGTTAACTGCTGTTCCTGACAAATTTCCACCTGTGATTGTGGCACCGTTAATTGTGACCAAGCCGCTAAGTTGTCCTCCGGTGATAAAGACATTACTTGCACTCTGAGTGGCTATTGTACCTAAGCCCGACACATCAGACGTTGAAATTCCAAGTAAAGTTTTGACCTGAGAAGCAGTTAAAGCAATCGGAGTTGCGGAACTTCCTGTATTATTTCCAATTATTGAATTAGCAGCCAAGTTTGCCATTTTTCCTAAAGTTACAGCACCTGAAGCTATTGTTGTAGCAAATGAACCTGTACCGGAACCTGTAACATCACTCGTAAGTGTGATTGTCTGGTCTCCTGTGTTGGTACCGGATGAAGATCCTGAAAAGTTAGATGCACCGATTGTCCCTTCAATAGAAAGGTTGGCAAGTCCTGTGCTACTGTTGGTTATGGTCAAAGTTCTATCGAGAGCATTATTAAAGTCAAGCGCCAAGGAAGCTCCTGTTAGTGGGATGTTTATATCTGAAATAGTTAAATCGCTGAACGTCCAGCCTCCAGAAATTGACTGTACCTGATCGGTCCTTGTAATTTTACTGTTTGTATAGTCAATGGAAATATTTCCTTCTCCTGCGGGAGAGTTGGTAACGTCAAAATCTGCTGCAAGAAAATCAACTGTTGTAGCAGAAGTAACCACATCAGCATCACCAATTTGGATGGTTGATATTCCTCCTCCTGCACCTGTGTCATCAGTACCACAAGTTAAGACTCCAGCCACTGTCTCCAGAGCAGAACAGTTTGCAAATGAGCTATCGTACAATGTTATGCCAGCTCCACTACTACCCGCTTTGATTGTCAAAGTATCTGTATTAATATCACCCAGGGTGGTGTTTCCATTAGAATCAAGGATTGTAAAGTTACCACCTGCTCGGGTTGTACCACCAATGGTGATATTGTTAATAGTTCCACCCACAAGTTGACCTCCTGTTATATAAACGTTGCTGGCAGATTGAGTAGCAATTGTTCCTAATCCAGAAACATCTGAGGTTGAAATACCTAATAATGTTTTGACTTGTGCTGTTGTTAGTGCAAGAGGTGTTGCTGGTGAACCGGTATTGTTTCCTATAATTGAGTTGGCGGCTAAGTTTGCCATTTTGGTTAAAGATACTGTTCCGCTTCCAATTGTGGTTAAACCGGTATTATCAATTGATATATCTCCCGTAACGGCAACACCTGTTGCAATACCTGATCCGTTACCGACAAAAATATTGGCACTAGTTAGACTTGTCCCCAGCTTGCCTGATAAAGCAGTGTTTAGATCTGTTTGGTCAGTAAGAGTTCCTGTAATTGCTCCCCAAGCAACACCCGAGGAGTTGGTAATCCAGGAAGTTGAAGTTCCGTTGGTACCTAAAACTTTTCCGCTGTTTCCTGTCTGGCTGGGTAAAGTCTTGGTCTCGGCAAGGGATGTAATCCAGGATGGATTGGCGTATGAACCGGTAGTAAGGGCAATATCTGCTGTTGTGATACCGTTAACTGCTGTTCCTGACAAATTTCCACCTGTGATTGTGGCACCGTTAATTGTGACCAAGCCGCTAAGTTGTCCTCCGGTGATAAACACATTACTTGCGGACTGGGTGGCAATTGTTCCCAATCCCGAAACATCTGAAGTTGAAATACCCAATAAGGTTTTGACTTGGGATCCGGTTAATGCGATTGGTGTGGCAGCAGAACCGGTATTGTTTCCAATAATGGAGTTAGCAGCTAAATTTGCCATCTTGCCCAAAGTCACGGCTCCTGAGGCGATAGCTGTTGCCAAACTTCCTTCGGTGTTTGTCACGTCTCCGGATAATGCAGGGAAGGATGTGGCCCCGAGTACGCTTGTAATATTTGATGCGGTTCCTGTTGTATTTTGATTTAATGTTGGGAAGTCTCCTGCAACGGCAATACTTAAAACTCCTGTTGTCGCTGTATTTTTAACAATTCCGGTTCCCAGTGCTCCAAGAAATTGTGCTCCGGAAAGTCCTGGATCGGAAGTCCCCTGAACGATAAAGTTATTTGCCAAAGAAATATTAGCAGAACCGTCAAAGCTTGTCCCTGCAATTGTCCTTGCTGTTGCCAGAGCCGTTGCTGTTGATGCATTTCCTGTTAAAGCACCTGTAAAGGTTGTTGCTCCAACCGAGGTAAGACCAGATAAAGAACCGCCTGTGATGAATACGTTGCTTGCAGATTGAGTGGCTATTGTTCCCAAACCTGATACGTCAGAGGTTGAAATACCCAATAAGGTTTTGACTTGGGATCCGGTTAATGCGATTGGGGTGGCAGAGGATCCTGTGTTGTTTCCGATAATTGAGTTGGCTGCGAGATTTGCCATTTTTCCTAAAGTTACTGCCCCACCGGCAATAGTTGTAGCAAAAGATCCGGTACCGGTTCCGGTAACATCACTGGTTAAGGTAATTGTCTGGTCTCCTGTGTTGGTACCGCTTGATGTTCCTGAGAAATTGGATGCGGATATTGTTCCGTCGATTATGACATTGGCAACCTGGGAAGTCGTTGAATTAAGAATGTTAAGTGTCCTCGTGGTGGCCCCGGTTAAATCAAATATCGTATTTCCGCCCGAGAAAGTAATTGTGGGGGTCGTTCCTGAAAAAGTAATCGGGGTAGCGGAGGATAAAGTCAATGCTATTGCAGTTGAAGCTCCGCGACCGGTGACCGATGAAAATGTATCCGCCTCAGTTGCCGAAAGATTTAATGTTCCCCCAAGAGATACACTTCCGCCGCCCGAGAGAATTCCACTGCTATTAATGGTAACTGAAGAATTACTAAGACTGGAATTACCAATGTTGGATAAAGTGTTTGATGCTCCCGAAATTGTTAAACCGGAAGCTGTACCGGCAATTGTTACCCCACTAATTTGTCCTCCTGTTACATATATATTGCTGGCGCTTTGGGTAGCTATTGTACCCAACCCTGAAATATCAGATGTTGAAATGCCCAGTAAAGTTTTTACCTGTGTTGCTGTTAAAGCAACTGGTGTTGCAGCACTTCCTGTGTTATTTCCAATTATTGAATTAGCAGCCAAGTTTGCCATCTTGGAAAGAGATACTGCACCACTTCCGATAGTCGTACTAATTGCAGTTGCCCCGCTTCCTGAAACGTCTCCACTTAAAGTGATTGTTTGGTTATCTGTCAAATAATTTGAATTATTTGTCCATTGGGAAATATTGGCCGATGTAAAGTTTGTTACCGAAAGTCCTGAAATAGTATTGCTTCCCGCAGCAATGGTTTTATTGGTTAAAGTGTCACTTGTTGCCCGACCAACAAGAGTGTCTGTAGATATCGGCAGGGTTAGAGTTCCGGTATTACTGATTGTTGAGATGACAGGAGCCGTAACAAATGTCCAAGCTCCGCCAATTGACTGTGTTTGATCACTTCTGACTATTTTTGAGTTGGTGTAATCAATCGATAAATTCCCTTCGCCTGTAGGAGAATTTGTCAAATCAAAATCAGTCCCCAAAAGGTCAATTGTAGTTGCTGATGAAACTACGGTTACATCATCTACCTGAAGGGTTGAAATTCCCCCACCTGCTCCTCCTGCATCAGTTGCACAGTCCCATGAGGAGGTACTATCCGTCCATTTCAAAAGTTCACCATCGCCGCAAGTCCGGATCAGAGAAAGTCCTGACGAAGTGGCTACAAGCCCTCCATTCGATTGAAGATGGAGAGATAAGCTGAGAGCACCCGATGTTCCTCCGCCGGTCAGACCGTTTCCAGCAGTTACACCGGTTATAGTACCCGATCCACCGGAGGTCCCACACGAACCCCAAGTAAAACCACCCGTTGAGCTATTGTAAGTCAAGCATTGTCCGCCGGTTGGGTCATTCGAAGATATCAAATTGGATTCATTTATTGAGCTGTCGGAAATGCCAGTTGCCGTAACCCCGGTAAGATCCAGCGAAAGAGTTGCAATATTATTAAGTGTTGTTACTGTCAATTTGGAGTTGTCACTTTTTATTTCAGTTATTCCTTGCATAACTCCGCCTGCAATTTGCTGATAAACACTGTTACCATTTGAGATTGACTTAACCGCATTTTGAAGATAATTAACAATACCCTGCACCGGAGAAGTGGAAACTGCTCCCTGGGAGGTTCCTCCCGCAAAAGCCCATGTTCCTGTACTCTCATCAAAAATCGGCTTATTAAATCCTATTGGCTGATAATCGGAAATTCCCAAAATGTCGGTACTGATGGAAATTTCGGAAATCGACTGAAAAAGAGAAATCGCGTTTTTGGCAATTGAGCTTTCCGCCTCTGTTGTTTTTTGCGCACCTGTTTTTACGACTATATTTGTAATTTTGCCGGCGGTGTCCACCGTTCCCGCAATTAAAAATCCATTGTCGTAAGTTTGTCCCACAAAATTTCCGGTAAGCCTGCCTTCTTCAACTTTTCCCTGGAGAATCTTGATAGCATAAGATGTATTTTGATCCAAAACCAGATTGGCAATCATTCTATCCACAATCTGGGCCACTGTTTTTGTTCCGTCTTTTAAATAAAAAGGGGCAATAGTTCCGTCATCAAAAGTATCAAAAGCTTGATCGCCTGATAAAAATGAGATTTTTATATCGCCGGTAAAAAAGTTTCCTTTATTGCCTACCTCGCCATTGATAACTTTATATGCCGAAAATGCTCCGTTCGATAAAAGCACAGTTCCGACAACTTTATCATCAAAAAATGAATTTTTTACTCTTGTCTCGTCAAGGTAGCCCGATTGGGTTTCAACATCTTTAATTAATCCCGGAAGTTGTCCTGTAAATAATCCCTTTTGCTTAGCAAGGTTCAGAAGATATTCTCCACCGATTACTGCAGAGGAAGCCACCGCAAGAATCAACACGGCAACCAGGGGTATTATCCCCATCTCATATTTTTTCTGAGTTTGATGCTTTGGTATTCGTAACAATTTATTTATTTTTTCTTAAAAACATTACAAGCGTTACACTTCCAACGGTTGCCATAATGAAAAACAAAAATGCTGCAAAACTCATCAAACTATACATCTTTAAAGCGCTTGAAAGAGGTTGACTGGCAACAATTCCCCAACCGTATGTATCAATTTTGTCGTAGGCAGCAAATTTTAAAACTCCGTCACGGCCGTAAGCAATCTCTGCACCCGACTCCCCTGAAAGAGCTTTCATGCTGAAACTGCCGGGAGGAGCTATCGCAACCACATCTTGAGGGTCGGGGTTTAGAATATAATTACCCTTTGAATCAGTTACCGAAAAAGAACCTATATCGTCCGAGTTGAGTGTTTCCAATCTTTTTTGAAGTTCGGATGTATCTATCGAACCGAGGAGTATACCCAAGAACTTGCCGTTATCGTCGGTTATGGGAAATGAAATCAAAACAGAAGGACCAATTCCTTGTGATTTGGGTTTAACTAAATCCGTTATGAAGACCTTTCCGGTTTCTGCCGGTACTTTAAAATAATCTCTTTCGGAAATGTTCAAATTTTGGCTTTGCAAGTAAAACGGGTAAGTGTCAATAATCGTGCCGGTTTTGTCGGTAACAACTACACGGACAAAGGAATTATTCGAAGATAGGTAAATTTGTTTAAGTTTTGCATCCAAAGTGCCATTGGGTTTTCCGTTAGCCAAAAGGGTGGGAAGATCTTTATCATCCAAAAATGCTGAAAGAACGGATATTTTTGCATCCATAAAATTTTTGGTTATCGAAGAGGCCACCTCAACCCTTTTGCCCATTTCATCTAAAATGATTTTTTGAAAAGAATGATAAACCGTTTGAAGAACCAAGGATCCGATAATAAAAACTCCAAGAAGCCAAAGAAAACTAACCACCGATTCTCTTTTTGTTTTTGCTTTAAAAGAATCAAACTCATCAGCAAAAGGAAAAATAAATGAAAATGTCCCCAAAACAATTCCGAAAATTGCCCTACCCCAAAAACCGTTTGTAAAAGATGCTACCGCATAAAGAAGTGAAGTTGTGCCGACAAGAAAAGCGGTTATTCTAATAAAACGTTTATTTCTTTTCAGGGCTCTAAAGCTTAAGAACGAAAATATGCAAAAACCGACAATCCAAATTGCCGCGAAAAGGTTTTTCTGAATTGTCTTAATACACAGATCACAAAAAGTAATGGACGACGGCCAGATAAGAAACCCTAAACCGATGAGGAAAAACAAAAGATTTACAAAAATTATATACCGCAAATAATAATCCATCTTTTTAAAAACAGAGGCTATAAGAACCACGGATATCGACAAGTATCCTACCGAAAAGATAATTTCCTGAGACAAAAATATTCCTCCTAAAACCAAATATAAAATACCCATAAAAAGATTCAGGAGCGTGTGTCTGTGGTCGCGTCTAAAGTTAAATACATCAAAGCCCAGGAGAAGCACCCCGCCTACAAAAAGAAATATGCTTATGATATTTATGTACGGCACAAATTTTGCCAAAGACTCTTGGGCAAAAGTATAGGACGGATTTACAAACTGGGAAAAACCCAGGCTCATTGAGAGAAATCCTATAAACCAATCAAAAACACTGGGTGGGTTTTGGGTTTCAGCTACTGAGTACGATGCTGTCTCTTGAAGGCTTTTGCCTCTTTCCTGAAGAAGTCTTTCTACCTCGCTTGCCGGAATCCTAAACCTACCCTCAGCACCAAATCTGACAGCTTTGATACTACCGTTTTCCAAATATTTATAGACTGTATTTGTAGAGAAGCTCAGAAGTTTTGCTACCTCTTTTACTGTGTAGGTCGATTTGGGCATTTTGGCAGTTTTTATGACAGGCTTATAACCTAGTGCGAAGAATGTGTTTATACACATTCTTACAAGTACTTTCAGGCTTGTTTTTACAAGTCTTTGTAAGTGTTCACAACCACTAATACTAATGTAAAAGTTTTCACAGCTTTTGTCAAGCCTGTATTAGTAAAAAAATGAGGCTAAAAGTGATATAATATTTGAGGTTCCTGAAAAACAGTGAAAATTGGGCTCGTAGGCAAACGGTATACCGTATCATTCGCATTGATAAGTTCCGGGTTCAATTCCCGGCGAGTCCACAACTGGGGAGAAGGATTAAAAGGTGCCTACTTCAAATAATTGAGAGGATTGACGCGAACTCCATTAAGATAAATTTCAAAATGCAAGTGCGGACCGGTTGAGCGACCGGTATTACCCACTCGTCCAATAGACTGACCTCTTGCAATAGTTTGGCCGGAAATAACCATCATCTGGCTTAGATGGGCATATCGGGTCTTAAAACCGTTTCCATGATCGATCAGCACCATGTTTCCATAGCCGCTTGCATCCCAACCAGCGTAAATAACATGTCCACTGTCGGCAGCCACTGCCGATGGCAATCCCGAATTGGCGACATCAAGTCCGGGATGATACCAAGAGAACCTCTGGGTAATAACTCCTTGCGTGGGCCAGACAAACTGACCTGAAGCAGTGACTGTTCCGGCATTTGGAGTCATCTGTCTCGGTCTTGGAGATGCCGAAACCGCCGGCATCACACCCTCAGGAACAATAATGGTTTGACCTATTGCCAGTTCAAATGTTTCATCATCCGTAAATGTGTTAAACGGAAAATCAACTATTGCCTGGACGTTCGCGTCATACTTTTTCGCAATCGAATAAATCGTATCTCCCTTAACAACGGTGTGGGCAATTCCTGCCACCGGCAAAATTTTAATGGTTTGGTCAACTTTAATTTTATCTTTTGACAGACTGTTTTCCCAACGAATGGTGTCGGGAGAAACTCCGAATTTGTTTGCAATAGACACAACCGTATCTCCACTTTGAACCTGATAATCAATGATACTATCCCTTACCTTATTAGATATTTGTGTATCAATCGCGGGGTCATCGGTAGATGCTGAAAGCACTGACGGCGCTGCCGAAATTGACCAGGGATTAACTGATTTACCGGGAAATTCCTGTGCAATAAGCGGCGCCAGCATTACACCAAGTGCGGCAATTGCCGCCATCCCTGAATGACTTAAAGTTCGCGACAACTTTCCCCTCTTCCGATAAAGCGCGGTAACAACAATTCCTTTCCTTTCCTCAAGTTTCAAAAAACTTATATGGAGACTTTTTAAAATAAAATTCGTCAGTTCAAAAAAGAAAGTTCTTATTTCCTCCCATATTTCTAAAAGCACCTCAAAATTTTTTTCCATACAGCGCCCCGGATGAAAATCCCAGGTGGATTGATAATACATTATAAAAATACTTGAAGCAAATCTAACCGGAGAGTAAAAAAAGGACTCAACTAGGCAGTTTTCAGACTGTCAAGAAATTCATCATTGTTTTCTGTCTTGGCAAGCCTATCAATCAAGGTCAAAGTCTTTTCGTCATCATTCATCAGATCAATCATCCTTCTTAACGTATTAACTTTTCTGAGTTTTTCCATTCCGAAAAGGAGTTCGTCCTGACGGGTTCCCGATCTGGCAACATCAATCGCAGGAAACACTCTCCTATCGGAAAGTTTTCTATCAAGATGGAGCTCCATATTTCCCGTACCCTTAAACTCTTCATAAATCAGATCGTCCATCCTGGATCCTGTGTCAACCAAACAAGTTCCGATAATGGTCAAGGACCCTCCGTTTTCAATATTCCTTGCGGCACCAAAGAATTTTTTGGCCGGGAAAAGTGCCATTGGATCAAATCCTCCCGAAAGAGTTCTGCCGGAGGTTGGAAGAGCTAAATTGTAAGCTCTCGCCATTCTGGTGATTGAATCAAGAACTATAACAACGTCATGTCCCATTTCGACAAGGCGGCGGGCGCGCTCAAGAGCCAACTCTCCCACCCTGGTTTGGTCTTGTGGTGCTTCATCAAAATTACTGGCAGCAACTTCTCCCATCTTATTGGTAACCGTATCCATTGTTCTTATAATGTCAGTTACCTCCTCGGGGCGTTCCCCGATTAAAACAGCCATAATATGAACTTTTTTGTTTTTTCCTTTACCATCTTCAGCATAATTACCGGCAATGCCTTTGATAATGTCTTTTACAAGCCAGGTTTTTCCTGCTTTCGGAGGAGAAACAATAAGTGCACGTTGTCCGAAACCAATTGGAGCAATCAAGTCTATCATTCTGTTTGTTAATGTATCTTTATCTGTCGAAAGGATAATTTGTGCATCAGGATAGACTGCCGTCATGTCATCAAAATTTGGTCTCTGGCCAACAGATTCGACAGGCTCCCCATTTATTTTTTCAACTTTCAAAAGACCCCAATATCTTTCGTTTTCCTTGGGACGCCTGGCCTGCCCGGCAATAACATCCCCTACTCTGAGATTAAATCTTCTTATTTGAGATGCTGAAATATAGATATCATGATCGCTTGGAGCAAATCTGACAGGTCTTAAAAGGCCCGACCCTTCATTGGCAATATCAAGCACTCCGATGACGGTTTCTGTCGGGAGTCCAGCGTCGGGAATCAATCTGTCATCAACCACCAAAGGATTGGGTGTAGACTCGGTTATTGCAACTCCGCTTGAGGCCTCTGACGAACTCTCTGCCACAGCAGAAATCTCCTCTTCTTTTTGAGGAGCGCCAACCAAAGACTGCAAGTCCTTAT
>Ga0209416_1000670_pt1 | contig 32420 bp, 24 predicted proteins | sample RifGroF1_FD_184001 | JGI IMG/M metagenome (GOLD analysis project Ga0209416, IMG submission 184001) | Groundwater microbial communities from Rifle, Colorado, USA - Groundwater F1 (SPAdes) (version 2) | ecosystem: Environmental > Aquatic > Deep subsurface > Groundwater | place: Rifle, Colorado...
GTATAAAAATTTACTTTTCCTACACGGTAATTCATGTTCAAAGCCGAGTTGGTTTTTGGCGTAATTCCGAAAGTAACTCCAGTATTGATAGAGCCATTAAAACCATCTTGTGAATTTTTATGTAAAATGATGTTGATGATTCCGCTCATTCCTTCTGGGTTGTATTTTGCAGATGGATTGGTAATCAATTCAATTTGTTTAATCGATGCCGAAGGAATTTGTTGTAACAATTGCTCCACGGAAACATTCGATGGTTTTCCGTCGATAAGTACGCGTACATTGGTGTTTCCTCTCATACTAATTTCTTTCGTTTGAGGGTCGATACTCACAGTTGGAATGTTATTCATAATTTCAGAAGCTGTAGTACCTGAAGCAATTAAATCTTTTCCAACATTAATTACTTTTCTATCAATTTTTTGCACCATGTTTGAACGTTCTGCCACAACTTCAACATCTTTTAATTCTGAAACGTCTTCAGAAATAGCGATTGTTCCTAAGTTTTGATTGGCATCAGCAGTCAAATCAATGTTTTTAACTACAGTTGTATAACCAATAAATTGAATTTCAACTGTGTGTTTTTGTAATGCTAATTTGTTAACTGTAAAATTTCCATCTTCTGTGGTTACACCTCCTGTAACAATCTTGTCATTATCTTTTAAAATAATGTTTACGTACGGTAAAGGCTCATTTGTCTTTTTGTCAACTACTTTACCTTTAATGCTTCCCGAATTTTGTGCAAATCCAAAAGCAATGGAACACAAGAAGCAGGTAATAATTAATTTAAGTTTCATTTGTTTGTTTTTAATTAAAATGATTGATGATTGTGGTTAGTAGACTTCAACATTTGTTAATTGTTACAGTATTTTTGCTAATTATATTTTTTTTAACATTTGAAGGCGATTTCTGAAATTTTATTTCATCATTCTATTATCAAAATTCTTACCTTTGCACGTTCAAAAAAATAAGGTAAAATGACATTACATCACACATTAACAACACACATCCAAAAAGCGGTTCTCGAATTGTTCAATATTTCTATCGAAAAAGTTGAATTTCAAGCTACTAGGAAAGAGTTTGAAGGTGATATTACTATGGTAGTTTTTCCTTTGGTAAAAGCATTAAAAGGCAACCCAGTTGAAATCGGAAATCAGATTGGAAATTACTTAGTGGCAAACGTAAATGAAGTGGCTAAGTTCAATGTGGTAGGCGGATTTTTAAATATCGTCATTTCAGATGCTTTTTATGTGGAATTTTTTAATACAATTAAAAACAACGAGACATTTGGTTTTGTAGCTCCAAAAGAAGGAGAAAAGGCGGTTATGGTAGAGTATTCTTCGCCAAATACTAATAAACCTTTGCATTTAGGTCACATTCGTAATAACTTATTGGGTTATTCGGTTGCCGAAATCATTAAAGCTTCTGGGAAAAAAGTATACAAAACACAAATTATCAACGATAGAGGAATTCATATCTGTAAATCGATGTTGGCATGGCAAAAATTCGGAAACGGACAAACACCAGAATCAACAGGATTGAAAGGTGATAAATTGGTTGGAAATTTCTACGTTGAATTCGACAAACAATACAAAAAAGAAATTTCGGAATTAATCGCTCAAGGTAAAACTGAAGACGAAGCAAAAAAACTAGCACCATCAATTTTAGAAGCACAACAAATGCTTTTAGATTGGGAAAATGGAAAACCAGAAGTTATTGAACTTTGGAAAACCATGAACCAATGGGTGTATGATGGTTTTGAACAAACGTACAAAAACCTTGGCGTAAATTTTGATAGCTATTATTATGAATCAAATACATACTTACTTGGAAAAGAAGTAGTGCAATTTGGTTTAGAAAAAGGCATTTTCGAGAAAGACCCTGATGGTTCTGTTTGGATTGATTTAACGGCGGATGGTTTAGATAGAAAAATCGTGCTTCGTTCTGACGGAACAGCGGTTTACATGACACAAGATATTGGAACAGCTATTCAACGTGTGAAAGATTTTCCAGATGTTGGTGGAATGGTTTACACAGTAGGAAATGAACAAGATTACCATTTCAAAGTATTGTTCTTAATCTTGAAAAAGTTAGGATTTGATTGGGCAGATAGCTTATATCATTTATCGTACGGAATGGTTGAATTACCTTCTGGGAAAATGAAATCGCGTGAAGGAACCGTTGTAGATGCTGATGATTTAATGGCTGAAATGACTACGACAGCGCAAACTATTTCGGAAGAATTAGGGAAATTAGACGGTTATTCTGAAGAAGAAAAAGCGGTGTTGTTCAAAACAATAGGTTTAGGAGCTTTGAAATATTATATGTTGAAGGTGGATCCTAAAAAACAAATGATGTTCAATCCAGAAGAATCAGTTGATTTTGCTGGAAATACAGGACCATTTATTCAGTACACTTACGCTCGTATTCAATCGATTTTAAGAAAAGCCGATTTTGATACTTCGATTTCAATTTCAGGATTAGAATTACACGAAAAAGAGAAAGAATTAATCAAACAAGTGCAATTATTCCCTGAAGTAATTCAAAATGCGGCTGAGAATCATAGTCCAGCGTTGATTGCGAATTATACGTATGATTTGGTAAAAGAATTCAATTCGTTCTACCAACAAGTTTCAATTTTAGGAGAAGAAAATCACGACAAAAAAGTGTTCCGTGTACAATTGTCAAAATCGGTTGGAAACACAATAAAAAATGCATTTCAGTTATTAGGAATTGAAGTTCCAGAAAGAATGTAGTTAAAAGAGCGAAGTTGAAAATACGAATTAGGAGTTTTAAATACAGCAAGAAAAATTAAGTGAATACATCAAAATATTTTTTTCAAACTTTAATCGTGGTAATCGTTTCTGGATTGTCTTTTTTGGCATTCAAGACGTTATTACCCAAGAAATTATTTACAGAAAGCACTTTTAATTCTAAAAATGTAGTGGTTGATAGTTTGCTTTTGGAAGCGATTGCTGAAGATGAGGGTGACGTTGCCGAAGATTCGATGGCAAAAACCATTATCGATTACAAAGTTGTAAACGGTATTCAATTTCCAGCGGAAACTTTTGAAGAATATACCGGAAATCAATATTTAGCGACATTTTTTGAAAAGCTATTTCAATTAGAAACCAAAAAAGAAGGTAATGTTCGTATTGCTTATTTTGGTGATTCGATGACGGATGGCGATTTAATTGTAAAAGATTTTAGAACGTATTTACAAGAAAAATTTGGTGGACAAGGTGTTGGATTTGTGAATATTACATCGGAATCAGCTACTTCTCGTAGTTCAATTACTCACGAATTTTCTGGAAACTGGAAAACACAATCATATTTAAAAGTAAAGCGTCCATCCAATCCATTTGGTGTAAACGGACATGTGTTTTATGCGAATGATACTGCAAATGTAGCTTGGGTAAAATACAAAGCCAACAAAACAAGATTTGCTTCAGACTTACCTCGTCCAACCTTATTCTACGGAAGTTCGTCGAATAAAGAAGGAAAAGTGTTTTACATCTCGGGCACCGATACTATTGTTAAGAAATTGGCGCCTAATAAATTGGTTAATACCTTAACCTTATCAGAAGGAAATTTAAAAAGTATCAAAGTCAATTTCAAACAAGCCGATTCTATTCCAATTTACGGATTCAATTTTGATGACGGAAAAGGGGTTCATGTAGATAATTTTTCGAATAGAGGAAATTCAGGTTTGCCAATTGGAAGTTTTGATGTGGCAACCATGCGTGCATTTCATTCGAAATTAGATTACGATTTAATCGTTTTGCAATATGGTGCTAACGTTTTAAATTACGGTTCGTTAAACTATGGTTGGTACGAAAAACGAATGGCAAAAGTAGTAGCCCATTTGAAAGAATGTTTTCCCGGAGTTTCTATTTTGATTGTGTCAACTGCAGATAAATCTACCAAATACGATTTAGAAATGAAAACCGATTCTGCCGTAGTGCCATTAAATACAGCACAAAAACGATATGCTATTAAATCGGAATCGAGTTTTGTAAATATGTACACGTTAATGGGTGGCGATGGTTCTATGATTCAATGGGTAGAACAAGAGCCAGCCAGAGCTAATAAAGATTACACGCATTTTAATCACAGAGGAGCCAAAGAAGCTGCAAATTTAATTTTTACTCAATTAAATCAAGGCTATGAAACCTATAAAGGATTGAGAAAGAAGCGTAAAAAACCAGTAGTCCCTATCAAGAAAGATAGTGTCATAATCAATAAAGATTCCGTTTATGAAGAATAGATTTTTGATGCTTTTGTTGGGGATTTCTTTTTTTGGATTTTCTCAAGATACTTTATTGGTGCCAATGGACTCGGTTTATGTAGATATTCCCGTAGTTGATTCTATTGAGGTTACTTTTACAGGAAACGACATTCACAATCCGAATGCGCTTTTGGTGTTTTATGAGAAAATGTATCAATTAGAACAAAGTAAATCGGGTAAGATTAATATTGTTCATATTGGCGATTCGCATATTCAAGCGGATTTGTTTACGGCTAAAATTCGTACTCAGTTTCAAAAAGTATATGGAAATGGAGGTTTTGGATTTACTTTTCCATATAGCGTAGCTAAGACAAATAATAGCGCACCAATTCGCTATTCAGCCTCTGGAAATTTTCAAAGTTTTCGAAATTTGTATGCCGATGCTAATCGTCCAGTTGGTTTAAGCGGTTTTTCTATGGAAACTACTTCAAAAGATTTTGCGATACAATTGAATGTAAAAGATGCCCAATATAATTTCACGAAATTAAAAGTGATTACGCCTCAAAATGTCAACTTGTTTGATGTTTCAATATCTAATAAAAACATTGTCATTGAACGAAAAGTTCCGAAAAAAATTACGCATAAAGTAAAACCAGGTGAAGTTTTAGGAGGAATTGCAGACAAATACAACGTTTCTTTAAAAGCTTTGAAAAAAGCAAACGGTTTAAAAAGCGATATGATTCGCGATGGAAAAGTTTTGACGATTCCAACTAAAGGAACACAATCGAAAACCAGTACAAAAACGGAATATATTCCAATTGAATTACAACCTTCACCATTTTCAAACGATTATATTTCGGAAACACCTTTAGATAAAATTGCCATCGTTCCAAATCAAGAAATTGATGATTTTGCTTTGAACGGTTTGGTTTTAGAAAATGATAATTCAGGTGTCATCTATCACAGTATTGGAGTAAATGGTGCGAAAGCTTCAGATTATAATAAATTCAGATTGTTCAATGAGCAATTGCCCGCTTTAAATCCAGATTTAGTGATTATTTCTTTGGGAACCAATGAGAGTTTTGATAAACAATCTGGCGACCAATATTTTGCTCATTTGAACCAAATGATTCAGGGAATTAAAGATAAAAATCCGCAAGCTTGTGTTTTGGTAATGACGTCACCACCTTCGGTTTTACATCGAAAATATAAAAATACATTTATTGAAAAATATGCCGAATTCATTGAAGAAAATGCGCATGTAAAAAATTATGCTGTTTGGGATTTACTTCAAGTTTTTGGAGGTAATAAAGCAATAAGTAGAAATGCAGCAAAAGGATATATGGCAAGAGACAAGGTACATTATTCAAAAGCAGGATATGAAAAACAAGGCGATTTGTTTTTTGAAGCCTTTTTACAATCATACGAATTATTTAAATCGACAAAGCAGTAGTGAAAGCACTTTTTAGCATACAAAATTGGTTTCTTGAAAATGTAGGGAATATCGATTTAGCCACCATTAAAAATTGGTTTTTATTCAATCCAAAACAACCGCTTTTATTCAATAGTGCTTTGTTTCTTGGTTTGTTCCTGGTTTTTTACGTGATTTATATTTTATCCCGCAAAACCCATTATTTCCGCATTACTTATGTGGTTTTGTTTTCTTTGTTTTTCTATTATAAATCAAGTGGAATCTATTTTGGATTGTTGATTTTTTCTTCGGTAGTGGATTATGCTTTATCGCGATTAATTTATGAAGAAGCCAAACAAGGCTATCGTAAATTTTATATGATATTGAGCTTGTTGATTAACCTAGGGATGTTGGCTTATTTTAAATATACCAATTTCTTCATTGATAATTACAATTCACTTTTCGACGGAACTATGAAGTTTGAAGACATTATTCTTCCTGTCGGAATTTCATTTTATACTTTCCAAACGTTAAGCTACACCATCGATGTGTATCGAAGAGAATTAGAACCTACGAAAAGTTTCATGGATTTCTTATTCTTCGTTTCTTTTTTCCCGCAATTAGTAGCCGGACCAATTGTTAGAGCAAGTGATTTTATTCCGCAGATTTATGAGAAATTAAAACTTACGAAAGAAGATTTCAATCGTGCTTTATTCTTGATTATTGGCGGATTAATCAAAAAAGCAGTTATTTCAGATTACATTTCAAGCAACTTCGTTGACCGTGTTTTTGATGCGCCAAACAGTTATACAGCCTTCGAAAATTTGATGGCTTCCTATGGTTATGCTATCCAAATTTATTGCGACTTCTCTGGTTATTCTGATATTGCAATTGGATTAGCTTTATTAATGGGATTTTGGTTGCCTGATAACTTTAGAACGCCTTATCAATCTGGTTCTATTACCGAGTTTTGGAGAAGATGGCATATTTCGCTTTCCACTTGGTTACGCGATTATTTGTATATCTCAATGGGAGGAAATCGTAAAGGAAAAATCAGAACCTACTTCAACTTATTCATGACCATGTTATTAGGAGGTTTATGGCACGGTGCTTCATGGAAATTTGTAGTTTGGGGTGTTTTACACGGATTAGCTTTAGTAGTAGAAAAATTCTTTGGTCAGTTTATTAAATTGCCAAAAAATATATTCGTTAGAACTATACAAGTTATTTTAACCTTCCATTTTGTAGTGTTTTGTTGGTTGTTTTTTAGAGCGAAAGATTTTGCAACGGCATTTCAAATTGCAGATAATATTACCAAATTAACTTTCGATTTAAATCAATGGCAAACCATCATTTTAGGTTATAAAAACGTCTTTTTATTAATCGCTATTGGAGTGGTTTGGCATTTTGTTCCAGTAAAAACTTTAGCTGGTATGCAAAAAACATTTTCAACTCTACCATTAGTGGCAAAAGCTGTTTTATTAGGTTTGATTTATTGGGTGGTTTATGCTACGGCTTCTGCAGGTGCGCAACCGTTTATTTATTTTCAGTTTTAAGTAACTTTTGTTACCATTTTACTTTTGAACGAAATGTAACTTTGTACTTTTAAAACAAGATGAATAAAAAAGTAATTATTATCACATTAATTGGAGTTGTAATCGGTTTAATTTCGGGCTACGCTTATTACCATTATGTTGGATGTGTTTCCGGAACCTGTTCTATCACTTCAAAACCATTAAATAGCACTTTGTATGGTGGCGTTTTAGGAGGTTTACTGTTTAATATGATAAGCGATTTTTTTAAAAAGAAACCATCCTAATTTCTTGTGTAACAAATGTTACCAAATGTTTTTAAAGTTTGTATATATTTGTTGAATGAAATTTTTAGTTCACATACTTTGTTTTTACTTATTGCTTCTGGTGACGTTGCCATCTGTAAGGGCAATGAAAATGCTTGCGAGTGAAAATTGTGAACAAACTTGTAATAAATCAGGTTCTGCATCTTCGGGTTGTGAGAAAGGAAAAATCATCATGAGTTTGAATTTTAGTCCGGTTCAATTTGTAGCCGAATTAGATTTTAAACCTGAAATTTCGTTTCCAGAATTCCAAATAGAAAAAGAACAATCGAACTACGAAAAAATCTTTATTTCTAAATACCAACATTCCATTTGGCATCCGCCGAAGTTTTTCATTTCCTAAATTAAACAAGTTGATTTACATGTTTGTGTTTTGTGCACAAGCTTAACTTATAATGGAGTAAAATGAAAAATATTTTAATCGTGTTTTTGGTGGCTTTTTTTCAGTCATCAATAGCACAAAGCACCTTTGCATACGATGTGGTGTTAACGCCTGTTTCCGTTTCTGGATTACCAGGATTGCATTCTTATGCTTTTGCGCAACACAATGGAAAATGGCTAATTATTGGCGGAAGAAAAGATGGCGTTCATGCGCGTCAACCTTTCAATGCTTTTCCAGATGCTCAAAACAATAAGGATATTTATGTGTTAGACATTGCCACACAACAATCTTGGTCGGCTTCAGTAAATTCACTTCCAACAGGAATTAAAGAGCAATTGCAATCTACGAATATGAATTTTCATCAAGACGGAGATGCTTTGTTTATTATTGGAGGATATGCTTATTCAACAACAGCTGCTGATCATAAAACGTTCAATAATTTGACTTCAGTTGATGTGCCTAATTTGATAAATGCTATCATTGCTGGAACTCCAATAACATCCTATTTCAAACAAATATCAAATGATGTTTTTGCGATTACAGGTGGACAATTGGCAAAAATTGAATCTACGTTTTATTTGGTAGGCGGACATCGTTTTGATGGAAGATATAACCCAATGAACAATCCAACGTTTACCCAAACGTATTCAAATGCCATCCAAAAATTTACAATTGATAATTCGGGAGCGAGTTTGAGTTATGCCAATTATGAAGAAGTTGTAGATGCCGTTCATTTGCACCGTCGCGATTATAATTTATTGCCTCAGATTTTTCCTAATGGAGAGTTGGGGTACACCATTTCATCTGGCGTATTTCAAATTGCGGTGGATTTGCCATTTTTGTATCCAGTTGATATAAAAGCAGGTGGTTATTTCCCGCAAACGCAATTCAATCAATATTTAAGCAATTATCACAGTGGAAAGGCTTGTTTGTACGACGCTACCAATAACAGAATGCACAATTTGTTTTTTGGAGGTATGAGTCAATATTATTATCAAGCTGGAAATCTAATTCAAGATAACACGGTTCCATTTGTGAAAACGACTACTCGTTTCTCAGATGGAAGTTTGCTTGAATATCAATTACCTGTTGAAATGCCAAATTTAAAAGGCGCTGGAGCTGAGTTTATTCCGAATGAGAATTTACCTCATTATTCAAATGAAGTAATTCAATTATCGAATATTACTGCGGATGAATTCGTAATTGGACATTTATTTGGAGGAATTCAAAGTTCTTCTCCTTCAGCATTTACGGATAATCAAACGAATTTAACGAGTGCTGACCCAACGATTTATGAAGTTAAATTAGTGAAAAATCCGTTGTTGAGCACGCCTCAAATTGATGGTAAGAATCCGTTTTCGTTTACGATTTCGCCTAATCCAACATCAAATGATACAGTTAGAATTCAATTTGATATGCCATATTCGGCAAAAGTCAATTATATACTAACTACTTTAGATGGTAAAATAGTAGAGGAAGGTGATATCGAAGATGTAAGTGCCGGAATAAACAGCATGAACTTTAGTTTGGCCGCGGCTAAGTCAGAGTTTGTGATAATTACTTTTGTTTTTGATGACAAGTTTTATGTGTCTCAAAAAGTAATAAAAAAGTGATAACTGTTAAATTAATAAAAAATTAAGAGTACTATTTCTAAAATTATATATATTTGTCATAGTACAATACGAACAAAAAAATAAATAACAATTTAAAAATACAAAAAATGAAAAAATTAGTTTCAATTATGGCAGTAGCTGCTTTTATGTTTTCAATGAATGTTAACGCTCAAGAGCCAAAACAAAAAGCAAAAAAAGAAACAGCTAAAACGGAAAAATCTTGTTCAACTGCTGAAAAAAAATCTTGTGGTTCAGAAGCTAAATCAGGTGGATGTTGTTCATCTAAAAAAGCTACTGAGAAAAAAGCTGAATAGTTTTATACTCAATATTTATAAAGACGCCTCGATTATTTCGGGGCGTTTTTTTATGTAACAAATGTTGCTGAGTAGGTTTTTGAAAAGACATAATTTTGAGAAACAATTCATTGATAAATTGATGATTGTTTTTAGTTTTATTGGTTAGCAAAAGAGCATCTGAAGAGGTGCTCTTTTCATTTGTAACAATTGTCACAAGGCTATGTAACTCTTGTTACCGACTACCTTTTTTTACGAATGTACATTTGTAATATAAAATAAGAATAAAACTAATTATGAAAAAAGTCAATTTATTAATCGTATTAGGAATGGTAACTGGTGCTGCTTTTGCACAAGATACTTTGACGATTTCAAAAAATGATTTGTTACAAAAAGTCACTGAAAATAACCTACAAATCAAAGTGGCTGAAAAATCATTTCAATCGGCTAAAGCTGATTATCGTCAATCGAATGCACTCTTTTTGCCCAACATTAATGTGTCGCACACAGGAATTTCTACAACTAATCCTTTAATGGCTTTTGGTTCGAAATTAAATCAGGAGATTTTAACCGCTTCCGATTTTAATCCAGCGTTGTTGAATAATCCAGATGTAACTCAAAACTTCGCCACTAAAATTGAAGTGCAACAACCTCTTTTTAATTTAGATGGTTTATATGGAAGACAAGCCGCTAAAGCAAAAATGGATGCTTTTCAATTACAAACGGAACGAACTAAGGAATATTTAGAATTGGAAGTTTCAAAAGCATACATGCAATTGCAATTGGCTTACAAAGCAGTCAAAGTTTTGGAAAAAGCCAATACAACCGCACAAGGCAATTTAAAAATGGTTGAAAACTATTTCAAAAACGGAATGTTGCAAAAAACCGATTTGTTAAACGTGCAAGTTCGTGTGAATGAAATTACAAATCAATTGCAATATGCCAAATCAAATATGCAAAACGCATCCGATTATTTAGCGTTTTTATTGAACGAAGATATGGCTGGAAAAACCTACAAGCCTGCCGAAGTTTTAGACAATTCAATTGCAATCGAAAGTATGAATACAACAATTTCTGATTCCAGAAAAGATATTCAAGCGATGCAAAAATCGTCTGAAGCGTATAAAAAAATGTTTCAATCATCCAAATTTGGATTCTTACCTCGATTAAATGCTTTTGGAAGTTATGAATTATATGATCAAAATATTTTCGGAACTTCAGCTAAAGGGTATTTAGTGGGTGCGCAATTATCATGGAATATTTTTGATGGATTTAAAACCATTGGAAAAACGCAAAAAACGAAAGCTGATTTTGAAAAAGCCGAAATCGAAACCGAACAATACAAAAAGCAAAGTCAGTTAGAATTGAGCAAAACCAATCGTCAATTGCTAGATGCCGAAAACAAAGTGAATCTTTCACAATTGGCTTTCGAACAATCGCAAGAAGGTTTTAGAATTCGTCAAAACAGATTCACACAAGGATTAGAAAAAACAACCGATTTATTAATGGCGGAAACGCAAATGGCGCAAAAGGAATTAGAGCATTTGCAAGCCGTTTTCGAATATAACTTTACCAAACAATACTTACAATTTTTAACAAAATAACAACATGAAAAAGATACTAACAATACTAACAATTTCATCACTAATCTTAACCTCTTGTGGAAGTGATAAAAAAGAAAATGTAGCTGATTTGCCAGCAATTCCTGTAAAAGTGGCTGGAAATTCTGAAAATTCTACTAGTCCATACATAACAGCAAGTGGAAAAATCGAATCAGAAAACAGTGCCAATTTAAGCACCAGAATGATGGGATATGTAACCAAAGTGAATGTAAAAGTGGGACAAAATGTTTCGGCTGGACAACTTTTGGTAAGCATCAATAATACCGATTTACAAGCTAAAAAAGCACAAGTTGACGCATCCATCACACAAGCAACAGCAGCTTATAACAATGCTAAAAAAGATTATGATCGTTTTGTGAATTTGTTTGCACAACAATCGGCTTCGCAAAAAGAATTGGACGATATGACAGCACGCTACGAAATGGCAAAAGCAGGTTTAGAAGCAGCTAAACAAATGCGTAATGAAGTGATGGCGCAGTTTTCGTATTCAAATATTACAGCTCCATTTTCAGGAACGGTAACTAATACTTTCGTAAAAGAAGGCGATATGGCCAATCCAGGAATGCCTTTAGTAAGTATTGAAGGTGCTTCAAGATTACAAGTAACGGCAATGGTTTCGGAAAGTGATATTTCGAATGTAAAAAACGGAATGCCAGTCAAAATCAATGTAAAATCATTAAATAAAGAAGTTGCTGGAAAAGTTTCAGAAGTGAGTTTATCCGCAAAAAATACAGGTGGACAATATTTAGTGAAAGTAACTTTGGACAAAATGGATAAAGAAATTTTATCTGGAATGTTCGTAAATGTACAATTCCCAACGGCTAAAAAAGAAGCAACTGTTGTGAAATCGGATGTAGTTATGGTTCCTGAAACCGCTTTAGTAAAACAAGGTCAATTGACAGGAATTTATACTATCGGAAGTGGCAATGTAGCTATTCTAAGATGGTTACGAATCGGAAAAACATTCGGGAATCAAGTAGAAGTTTTATCAGGATTATCAGCAGAAGAACAATACATCGTTTCAGCTGAAGGAAAATTATTCAACGGAGCTAAAGTTCAAATTAATTAATGAGTCCATTTGAAAATTTGAAGATGATTTTATCAATTTTCAAATTATCTAATTTTCAAATCATCAAATTATAAAATCATGCAAGAAGGTATATCAGGTAAAATAGCCAATTTTTTCATCAACTCAAAACTAACCATTTTATTGATGGTAGCGTTGATGATTATTGGTACATACAGTTCGTTCTTAATTCCAAGAGAAGAAGAACCACAAATTAATGTTCCTATGGCCGACGTAATGGTGGGTTATCCAGGAGCAAGTCCAAGCGAAGTAGAAAGCAGAGTCATCAAACCGCTTGAAAAAGTAATTTCTAACATCAAAGGAGTAGAGCACATTCACAGTATGGCCATGAACGGTCAGGCCATGATGGTTGTGCAATTTTATGTGGGTGAAAACAGCGAAGATTCGTATGTAAAACTATACGATGAATTGATGAAACACCAAAATATGTTTCCACAAGGTGTTTATCAACCAATGGTAAAAACGCGTTCTATTGACGATGTTCCGATGTTAGGATTAACGCTTTGGAGCGAAAAATATGATGATTTTCAATTGCGTCAAATAGCAGAAGAAGTTACTTCGGAAGTTGAAAAAGTAAAAGACGTTGCGATTACAAAAGAAATTGGAGGAAGAACGCGCGAGCTAAAAGTAGTTTTAGACAAAGATAAAATGGGTGAAAATGGTGTAGATGCGTTGAGCATTATGCAAATGATTCAAGCCAATAACGGAAGTTCGCAATCAGGAAGTTTTGTACAAAATGATACAGAATATTTAGTTACTACAGGTAAATTTTTATCCACTTCGGAAGATGTAGAAAACTTGGTGGTTGGCGTAAATAATAATATGCCCGTTTATCTAAAACAAGTCGCATCCATTCAAGACGGACCGCAAACACCTAAGAATTATGTTTCTTTTGGATACGGAAAAGCGAATGAAAAATTTGCAAAACACAATTCAGAATATCCAGCCGTAACCATTTCAATTGCAAAAGTTAAAGGTGCGGATGCAATGAAAATTTCAGAGAAAATTCTGGAACGAGTAGAAGCTTTAAAGAAAAATGTAATTCCAGCCGATGTGCATGTTGAAGTTTCTAGAAACTATGGAGAAACAGCTTCGCACAAAGTCGGTGAGTTGTTGTTGCATTTGGGTGTTGCCATTATTGCAGTAACTGTTTTAGTAATGTTAGCCATGGGTTGGAGAGGCGGATTAGTAGTGTTTTTCTCTGTTCCATTGACTTTTGCTTTGACTTTATTTAGTTATTATTTGTTGGGATATACCTTGAATCGAATCACGCTTTTTGCCTTAGTTTTTGTGGTAGGAATCGTAGTAGACGACAGTATTATTATTGCAGAAAACATGCATCGTCATTTCAAAATGAAGCGACTGCCGTTCAAACAAGCGGCTATTTATGCCATTAATGAAGTAGGAAACCCAACGATTTTAGCGACTTTTACTGTAATTGCAGCTATTTTACCAATGGCTTTCGTATCAGGAATGATGGGGCCTTACATGAGTCCGATGCCAATTGGTGCTTCGATTGCGATGATATTATCGTTGTTTGTGGCTTTGACAGTTACACCTTATTTGGGATACCATTTATTACACGAAAAAGACGAGCAAGAACATAAAGAAGAACAAGGTTTAGAAACCTCTTGGATTTATAGAATTTACAAAAAAATTGAAGAGCCGCTTTTAGACAATTCTAAAAAACGTAATCTAATGTTTTTGGTTACAGGTGTTTTGTTAATCGGTTCAGTTTTGATGTTTTTCACAAAATCAGTTGCAGTGAAAATGTTGCCTTTTGACAATAAAAACGAATTCCAAGTCGTAATCGATATGCCAGAAGGAACTACGTTAGAACGAACAGCAGCGGTTACCAAAGAAATTGCGCAATATCTTTCAACGGTTCCTGAAGTGGTGGATTATCAGAATTATGTAGGTGCATCGGCTCCTATAACTTTCAATGGTTTGGTACGTCATTATGATATGCGTGGTGGAAGTAATATGGCGGATATTCAAGTGAATTTACTACACAAAGAAGATAGAGATTTACAAAGTCATGATATCGCAAAAGTTGTACGTCCACAAGTCCAAAAAATTGCAAAAAAATATGGTGCGAATGTGAAAATTGTAGAAGTTCCACCTGGACCACCAGTTTTATCAACTTTAGTAGCTGAGGTTTACGGACCAAATTATGAAGACCAAATCAAAGTTGCGAACCAAGTGAAAACCATTTTGGAAACTACTTCTGACGTAGTAGATACTGATTGGATGGTAGAAGCACCTCAAGTAGAATACAAATTAGAAGTTGACAGAGAAAAAGCCATGTTAAATGGAATCGCCCCACAGCAAGTAGTTGGTAACTTAACGTATTTGTTAAGAGAAATGCCAGTTTCTAATTTATACGATGAACGTTCGAATAATCCTGTGGGTATCACATTATCATTGGAAGACAAAGACAAAACATCGATTCAAGATATTCAAAATCTAAAAATCAAAGGCAGTCGTGGCAATGTGGTTCCGGTGAACGATTTGGTAAAAGTTACAACGGATACATTACAAAACACGATTTACAGAAAAGATCAAAAACGCGTGGTATATGTTTTAGCCGATATGGCAGGAGCATTAGAAAGTCCGGTTTATGCGATTTTAGGAATGAATGAGAAGTTGGAAAAAATGCAATTGCCAAAAGGGTATAAAGTAAACGAATTATACATGGATGCTCCTTCTGACGAAAGTGATTTCACCGTAAAATGGGATGGCGAATGGCAAATTACTTTAGAAGTGTTCCGTGATTTAGGAGCTGCGTTCTTAGTCGTAATTATTGTGATTTATATGTTGATTGTGGGTTGGTTCCAAAACTTCAAAACACCATTAGTAATGATGGTTGCGATTCCACTTTCATTAGTCGGAATTGTATTAGGTCACTGGGTTTTAGGAGCTTTCTTTACAGCAACTTCGTTCATTGGAATGATTGCTTTGGCTGGAGTTATGGTTCGAAATTCGGTCTTACTAATTGACTTTATCGAAATTCGTTTAAACGATGGTATTCCTATGAAACAAGCCATTATTGAAGCTGGAGCTGTTAGAACTACACCAATTTTATTAACCACTGGAGCGGTTGTGATAGGAGCTTCCATCATCTTATTTGATCCAATTTTCCAAGGATTAGCAATTTCGTTAGTGGCGGGTGCAATTGTTTCAACATTATTAACATTAATAGTTGTTCCATTGATTTACTACATCACGGAACGTAAAAAATGGGAGAAAAATAATTAATAATAAACCGATTAGGTTTGAATAAAATGAATAATATTATGATAAACAGATTAATAAGAGCAATAGCAGGAACCTTCATCATATTAAGTGTGTTGTTAGGAATGTATGTTAACGAAAACTGGTTTTGGTTTACCATTTTTGTAGGAGCCAATTTATTACAATCCTCCATTACCAAATGGTGTTTGATGGAAGATATTTTGAGAAAAGTATTTAAGATTCAAGATTAATGGCATACTTTTTTTTATAATTTAGCGTTACTAAACAAAACAAAAATCATGAAAAAACTTAAACTAATCTCAATTTTATCCTTGTTACTATTTACAAGCATAAGTTGTAGTGATGACGATGATACTTCTACAGAAGTGTCAAATCCTACAGAAATTACTTCGACTGTAACTGATGGTCAATGGATTGTAACTTTGTTTAAAGAGAACGATGTAGTACAAACCAGTAATTATTCAGGTTATAGTTTTACCTTCGGAGCTGATGGTTCTTTATCGGCAACCAATGGTTCAACAACCCAATCAGGCGATTGGAGTACGTATACTGATAGTGGTTATACCAAATTAGATATGATGTTTACGGCACTTGACGGACCATTTGAAGAAATCAGCGAAGATTGGAGGGTTATTTCTAGAACTACGACTAAAATCGAACTAAAACATGTAAGTGGAGGTGATGGTAGTATTGATTACCTAACTTTTGAGAAAGATTAACAAATTTTAAATAAGATTAGAACCAGCTTTTACGGCTGGTTTTTTTATTTAGAACAAACCCATTTTCTCACTTTGCAACTTTATAACTTTATCTTATCTTTGCACTTCATTACACAAATTCAAAATTATGTTTGATAATTTAAGCGATAAATTAGATAAGGCGTTTCATATTTTAAAAGGTCATGGTAAAATTACCGATGTAAATGTTGCCGATACTTTAAAAGAAGTGCGTAGAGCATTATTAGATGCCGACGTTAACTTTAAAATTGCCAAAGATTTTACTACAAGAGTAAAAGAAAAAGCAATTGGTGAAAACGTATTAACTACGTTACAGCCAGGTCAGTTAATGATTAAAATTGTTAAAGATGAATTGACCGAATTAATGGGTGGTGATGCTGCTGGTATTAATCTTTCTGGAAATCCAACAGTAATATTAATGTCGGGTTTACAAGGTTCTGGTAAAACTACTTTTTCTGGAAAATTAGCCAACTTTCTAAAAACAAAAAAGAACAAAAAACCTTTATTGGTAGCTTGTGATATCTATCGTCCTGCGGCAATTAATCAGTTGCATGTAGTGGGTGGGCAAATTGGTGTTGAAGTATATTCAGAGCCAGAAAATAAAAATCCAGTTGAAATTGCTCAAAACGCAATCAAACATGCTAAAGCAAATGGTTTCAATGTTGTAATTGTCGATACCGCTGGTCGTTTAGCAGTTGATGAGGAAATGATGAACGAAATTGCAAATGTTCATAAAGCAATTGAGCCACACGAAACATTATTTGTTGTGGATGCGATGACTGGACAAGATGCAGTAAATACAGCAAAAGCTTTCAACGATAGATTAAATTTTGACGGAGTTATCTTAACGAAGTTAGATGGTGATACACGTGGTGGAGCTGCCATTTCGATTAAATCGGTAGTAAATAAACCAATTAAATTCATCGGTACAGGTGAAAAAATGGAAGCTATCGATGTGTTTTACCCAAATCGTATGGCGGATAGAATCTTGGGAATGGGAGACGTTGTTTCCTTAGTAGAAAGAGCACAAGAGCAATACGACGAAGAAGAAGCAAGAAAATTACAAAAGAAAATCGCTAAAAACGAATTTGGTTTTGATGATTTCTTAGCTCAAATTCAGCAAATCAAGAAAATGGGTAACATGAAAGACCTTGTTGGAATGATTCCTGGAGCTGGAAAAGCATTAAAAGATGTAGAAATTGAAGACGATGCATTCAAACATATCGAAGCTATCATCCAATCAATGACACCAATTGAAAGAAGCAAACCATCATTAATTGATGTAAAGCGAAAAAACAGAATTGCAAAAGGTTCGGGAACAAAAATTGAGCAAGTCAACCAATTGATGAAACAATTCGACCAAATGAGTAAAATGATGAAAATGATGCAAGGCGGTGGCGGAAAAAATATGATGAAAGCTATGGCTGGAATGAAAGGCGGAATGCCAAAAATGTAAATTACAGTTTAAGGTTTAAATTTTCGAGTTTAAGCCTTATTTTTTTAAATATACTAACTATTTGTTTTGGAAAACACACAACTTTAATTCCAAAACACAACTCGAGGCAAAGCCGAACAGAACGAAGTTAAACCTGAAACAAAAAACAAATGCAAATTTTAGACGGAAAAAAGGTATCGGAAGATATTAAAAATGAGATTGCTGCTGAGGTAGCGCAAATGAAAGCTAATGGAGAAAAAGTTCCTCATTTAGCAGCCATTATTGTTGGTAACGATGGAGCGAGTTTAACCTATGTTGGAAGCAAAGTAAAATCGTGTGAAAGAGTTGGTTTTGAATCAACTTTGATTAAAATGCCAAGCACGACTTCTGAAACTGAATTGTTGAAAAAAATTAAAGAGTTAAATGAAAATGATGATATTGACGGATTCATTGTTCAGTTGCCTTTGCCAAAACAAATCGATACCCAAAAAATCATTGAAGCAATCGATCCAAGTAAAGATGTAGATGGTTTCCATCCAGAAAATTTTGGAAAAATGGCGTTGGATATGTCTACTTTTATTCCAGCAACACCTTTTGGAATTTTAGAATTATTAGAAAGATATAATGTTCCAACCGATGGGAAACACACCGTAGTTATCGGAAGAAGTCATATCGTAGGTAGACCAATGGGGATTTTAATGGGAAGAAAAGGATTTCCTGGAAATTCAACGGTAACGGTTACACACAGTCATTCTAAAAATATCAACCAAATTACGTCTCAAGCCGATATTATTATTTCTGCATTAGGTGTTCCCAATTTCTTAAAAGCAGAAATGGTTAAAGACGATGTAGTAATAATCGACGTTGGAATTACAAGAGTAGAAGACGAAACTACTGAAAAAGGATACAGAATTGTAGGTGACGTAGATTTTGAAAACGTATCTAAAAAAGCATCCTACATTTCGCCTGTTCCAGGTGGAGTAGGACCCATGACAATTGCGATGTTGTTGAAAAATACGTTATTAGCAAGAGAGCAGAAGAGAAATAAATAAGACAAGAATAAATAGTAAGACCTGAAATTTTTCAGGTCTTTTTTTGTTAGATTTGTTATTAGAGAAATGTATTAATATGAAAAAAATATTTTTATTCCTTTTTATTTTAAAGGTAGCATGTTTTTATGGACAACATGTTACGGCTAATGACGTAATAAATTCATTAAATAGAACAACATTTAAATTAGATAAAAAAACTAAAATAGAAGGTGATGTTTTAAATTTTAAAATTGATAATAAAAATTATTTCTTTAAAAGAAATGTTGATTCATTGTACTTATTCGGATTACAAAAAAGAGAACATCTTACTGTTTTTTTTCTTATGCCATCTGAATTATTCAATAAACTGAATAAGGAGTTAAATAAAAAAAACGAAAAATTTGATTTAGGCATTTCAGGAGTTTCGAATGAATTGTTAATTTACAACGAAATAAAACAAGAATTTTATTTTTTAGGAAATTATGAATCAAGGGATGTTTCAGTAAATAGAAAAAATAATATTGCAGAGTTTTTTTTATACTTTGATAATGACATTCCAATAGTTGTATTGGATAGAGATTTGAAGTTTAAGTATTGTTTTTTTAATACATCTTTAAATAGTGATTATAATTTGGCTTATTATAAATTTATCTACGAACCTAATTATTTTCAAGCAAATTCTTATGCTCAAAAAGAAATGAAGAATTTAAATATTTTGGATATAAGTTTAGATGATTTAGAAAAAGTTTGTCAAGAAGAAACAGTTTTAATGAAAAAAGAATATTATAAAAATTTTGAAACTAAATCTTTCATGATTTATCACTTAATTTTAAATTATTTAGAACCCCTTTTTTTTAAAGAAGAAGAGTGATTTTTTTGTTATGGTACAGTTTTTATGAACTGATTTATAAAACAAAAAAGCCATTTCGTTTGAAATGGCTTTTTTTATTTTTAGTTTTGACTTGTAGTCTTCGCTTGTTTTCTAAAATAAAAGTAAACAAAGATAATTCCTGCAACTGCTAACCAAATTAATTTTGTGTTAATTGGTGCTGGTGGTGGATCATCATCCGCAGGTGGATCAATTGGATCCGCAAAACTTAAGAAGCTTACAAAAGCCATCATAAGTGTTGCATAGAGTTTGAATAGGTTTGATTTCATATTTTTTAAATTTGGGGGGCTCTATCTAATTATAGTGCAATAATACTAATAAATTATCTTTTTTGAAAATCTGAAGTAAAAAATAATTCAACTGTTGGGTATTTTTGTTGCGTCATTTGAATAGAGAAGTCACTATCTGCTAAGAAAACCAATTGCCCATATTTATCATGACCTAAGAATTTTTGCTTAACACGCTTAAATTCGGCAAATTCAACATTTTTAGGATCTTGTGGTTTTACCCAACACGCCTTAAACGCGGGGAAAGTTTCATACGTACATTTCGCACCATATTCGTGCTCTAAACGGTATTGAATTACTTCGTATTGAAGCGCTCCTACGGTTCCAATGACTTTTCTTCCGTTCATTTCTAAGGTAAACAATTGGGCAACACCTTCGTCCATTAACTGGTCAACTCCTTTTTCTAATTGTTTCGATTTTAATGGATCAGCGTTATTGATATATCTAAAATGCTCTGGAGAGAAACTTGGAATTCCTTTGAAATTCATGATTTCGCCTTCGGTTAAAGTATCGCCAATTTTAAAGTTTCCGGTATCATGCAAACCTACGATATCACCAGGATATGAAATATCAACAATCTCTTTTTTCTCAGCAAAAAATGCATTCGGACTCGAGAATTTTAAATTCTTTCCTAAACGTACGTGTAAATACGGTTTGTTTTTTTCAAACGTTCCCGATACAATTTTAATGAACGCCAAACGGTCTCTGTGTTTTGGATCCATGTTAGCATGAATTTTAAATACAAATCCGCTTAATTTTTCTTCTTCCGGATGAACTAATCTAGTATCCGATTCTTTTGCTCTTGGTGTTGGTGCAATTTCAACGAAACAGTCTAATAACTCACGAACTCCAAAATTATTCAAAGCCGAACCAAAGAAAACCGGTTGTAAATCGCCAGCCAAATATTCTTCACGGCTAAATGCTGGATATACTTCTTCGATTAATTCTAATTCTTCACGTAAGCGATTTGCTGGTTTTTCGCCAATAATCTTTTCTAATTCTGGATTATTGATATCGTCAAAAGCTATCGTTTCTTCAATATTTTTACGACTATCACCTTCAAAAAGGTTGATGTTCTTTTCCCAAATATTGTAAATACCTTTAAAATCATATCCCATTCCAATAGGAAAACTCAATGGAGTTACGCGAAGTTTTAGTTTTTGTTCCACTTCGTCCATCAAATCAAAGGCATCTTTACCTTCACGGTCTAATTTGTTAATGAAAACAATCATAGGAATGTTTCGCATTCTACAAACTTCTACTAATTTTTCGGTTTGTTCCTCAACCCCTTTTGCAACGTCGATTACAACGATAACACTATCAACTGCAGTTAAAGTTCTAAAAGTATCTTCCGCAAAGTCTTTGTGACCAGGCGTATCTAAGATGTTGATTTTTTTATTTTGATAGTTAAAAGCCAAAACAGAAGTCGCTACCGAAATTCCTCTTTGTCTTTCAATCTCCATGAAATCGGAAGTAGCTCCTTTTTTAATTTTATTACTTTTTACAGCACCAGCTTCCTGAATAGCGCCACCAAACAACAATAATTTCTCAGTTAAAGTCGTTTTACCAGCATCGGGATGCGAGATAATTCCAAAAGTTCGTCTTCTTGCTATTTCTTCTATAAAACTCATTATTCAAAATTTTGTGCAAAAGTAACTTTTTTTTGCAGAATTTTCTGTTAATAGTCGCTTATAAATGTTGTGAAATAGTCTCGAATTGTTATTTTTGTCGATTACAACTTAAAATGTATGATTTATATGAAAATTAGTCGCCTACTTATTTTTGTTTTTTTAATAGCTCCGAGTTTTTTATTGGCTCAAACTAAGGAAGTTTTATTTACTATTGATAATCATCCTTATTATACAGATGAATTCGTTAGAGTGTACAATAAAAATTTAGATTTAGTAAAAGATGATTCTCAGAAAGATTTAGACAAATATTTAGATTTGTTTTTGGGATATAAATTAAAAGTTGAAAAGGCAAATAAAATTGGTTTGCAAAATGGTACAAATTATCAGAACGAATTAAAATCGTATAGAAATCAATTGTCAAAGAATTATGTAAATGATTCTAAAGTTACCAACGAATTGGTGCATGAAGCTTATGATAGAATGCAACAAGAAGTTAGAGCTTCTCATATTTTAGTTTTAGTAGATGAAGGAGCATCGCCTCAAGACACCTTAAAAGCATATAATAAAGTTCTTGATATTAAGAAAAGATTAGATGCTGGCGAAGATTTTATTAAAGTAGCACAACAGTTTTCTGAAGATCCTTCAGTAAAAGAAAACAATGGTGATTTAGGTTATTTTTCAGCTTTCAGAATGGTATATCCTTTTGAAAATGCAGCTTACAAAACTAAATCAGGTCAAATTTCAAAACCTTTTCGTACTCGTTTTGGATACCACATCATAAAAGTTATTGATAAGAGAGTAAATAGAGGAGAAGTTACAGTGGCACACATTATGATTTTAAAACAAAATGATGCTGCTCAAAATGAAAAAGCAAAAACTACTATTGATGATATTTATAAAAAAATTCAACAAGGAGAAAGTTTTGAAAGTTTAGCACAACAATTTTCTGAAGACAAATCATCATCTTCTAAAGGTGGTGTTTTACAACGTTTTGGTTCTGGACAGTTGAGCTCAGAAGAATTTGAAAATGTAGCTTTTGAGTTAAAAGATAAAAATCAAATTTCAGTTCCTTTTCAATCACAATTTGGATGGCATATTGTTAAATTAATCGAGAAGCATCCTGTTCGTACATTTGACGATATGAAATTTGAATTAGAGGAAAAAATCAGAAAAGACGAACGTTCTTTATTAATTACGAATTCGTTGGCTAAAAAATTAAGAGCAAAATATACATTTACTAAAGACTCAAAATTAATTGCAGCAATAAAAGGAGCAGTTAATGATGAGTTTTACACTCAAACTTGGGTTGTTCCTGAAAAATCAAAAGAATTAAATGGGGTTGTTTTAACCATCAATAAAGATAGAAAGATTAATTCTAAAGTATTTTTAGATTTTATTGCTTCAAAACAAAAGTCAAATATTAAAACAAAACCTGTTGCTAGATTAGTAGACGAATTGTTTGAAAAATTTGTTGATGAGCAATTAATAGCTTATTATAATGATAATTTAGAAAATGAATTTTCAGAATTTAAAAATGTAATGGATGAATACAGAGATGGTTTATTGCTTTTTGATTTGATGGAAAAAGAAATTTGGAACAGAGCTAAAAATGATACTATAGGATTAAATGATTATTTTAAAAACAACATCAAAAACTATCAATGGAAAAAACGATATAGTGCTGATATTTTATCATCAACGGATAGTAAAGTTGTTGAGAAAGCGCAAAAATTTTTGAAAAAAGGGAAATCTTTAGAATACATCAAAGAGCAATTAAATAAAGATGGGAAAGTAAATATCATGTCAAAATCAGGAATGTATGAAGAAGATTATGATGTTTTATCTCAATTTAAAGATTTGCCAAAAGGGGTAACTACTGTTGTTTCAAAAGATCAATACTTTTTTATTGTAAACATTTCAGATGTAAAGCCTGCTGGTTCAAAAGAGCTGTCTGAATGTAAAGGAAAAGTTATTAGCGATTATCAGCAATATCTAGAGAATAATTGGGTAGATGAATTAAAGAAAGAATTTACTATTAAGGTAAATCAAGATGTGTTTGCCAAAGTAAAAAATCAGTTGCATAACTAAATGAAGTACTGGATTCAAATAATTTTACTTTTAGTATTGGTTTCTTCGTGCGATTATTTCAAAGCGCCAAGAGAACCTAAAGCTATTGCGCGCGTGGGTAAAAGTTATTTGTACGAATCCGATATCGTAAATTTAGTACCAAAAGGAACTTCAAAACAAGATAGTATAGCTATTGTGAAATCTTTTATTGGTCGATGGGCAACTCAAAAATTACTTTTTGAAGCGGCAGAAAAAAATATAGGGAAAGATCAATTAGATGAATTTAATGTTTTAATTGAACAATATAAAGTTGATTTATACACCAAAGCTTACTTAGAAAATTTAGTTATTAGACAAGTAGATACTTTGGTTACAGACGATCAGATTGTAGATTATTACAATAAAAATAAGCAGTATTTTAAGAATTCATCCGAGCTAGTAAAATTGAGATATATCAATTTAGTTAAAGAAAATCCAAAATTTGCGAAAATTAAATCAAAGTTTAGTTCCTTTACCAAAAAAGATAAAAAGGAGTTAGAACAAATGGCAGTTCAGTTTAAAAGCTATGCTTTTAACGATTCTATCTGGGTAGATATTAATCAGGTTTATGAAAAAATTCCGTTTATTAATTTAGAAAATAAGCAGAAATACGTTTCAAGTGGAATGAATTTTCAGTACCCCGATTCAACAACTATTTGGCTAGTAAAAATTAATAATGTTTTGCCAAAAGATAGTGCAACACCTTTAGAGTTTTTAAAACCCACAATAAAACAAATTATTATCAATAATAGAAAATTAGAATTAATTAACACTTTAGAAAAAGAGATTACGAATGACGCAATCAAAGACAATAAATATGAAATTTATAAATAAGAGATTACTTTTTGCATTACTTTTTATTACATCAACAACAGTATTTGCACAGCCTAAGAAACAAAAAGTAGATGGAGTAATAGCAGTGGTTGGTGATTATGTTGTATTGGATTCTGATATCGATTTGGATTACATTACATTAAAGGCACAAGGAGTTGACGTTAAAAATATTACTCGTTGTGAGCTTTTTGGTAAACAATTAGAAGATAAATTATACGCTCACCAAGCTATTCAAGATAGTATTGTGGTTACAGATGCAGAAGTAAATGCCTATTTAAGTGAGCAATTAGATGCAGCCGTTGAACAAATTGGTTCAATGGAAAAAGTAGTTAAATATTACAACAAAAAAACGGAGGAAGAGTTAAGAAATCATTTTTTTGATGCTGTAAAAATGAACAAGCTTACTTCGCAAATGCAGAAAAAAATTGTTGATGGAGTTGAGATTACTCCAGAGGAAGTAAGAAATTTCTTCAAAGGAATTCCAGCTGATGAAATTCCAACATTTGGAGCTGAAATGGAAGTAGCTCAAATTGTAGTAAAACCAGTTATCTCTGAAGACGAAAAGAAACGAGTAATTGATAAATTAAAAGAAATTAAACAAGATGTGTTAAACGGTTCTAGTTTCTTTAGTAAAGCGGTTTTATTTTCTGAAGATCCAGGATCGAGTTCAAATGGTGGTTACTACAAAATGAATCGTAAAACTGCTTTTGTTAAAGAATTTAAAGATGTTGCTTTTAGTTTAGCTGAAGGTGAAATTTCAGAACCATTCGAGACAGAGTTTGGTTATCATATTATCATGGTTGATAAAATTAAAGGTCAGGAAGTAGAATTGCGTCATATTTTAATTGCTCCAAAAGTTTCAACTCAAGCAATGAAAGATGCAAAAGCTAAAATTGATGAAATAAGAACTAAAATCATAAACAAGGAAATTACATTTGCCGATGCAGCTAAATCATCGTCAGACGAAAAAGAAACTCGTAACAATGGCGGTGTTTTATTAAATCCAAGAACGATGGAGCCAAGATTTGAATTGACTAAAATGGATCCTGCTTTATATGCTCAAGTTTCTTCTTTAAAAGATGGAGAAGTTTCGTTACCAATTTTAGACGAAGAAAGAGGTTCAGGTAAGTTTTATAAAATAGTTACTGTTAATAATAGAATTGAAGAACATCAAGCGGATTTCTCTAGAGATTATCTTAAAATTAAAGAATTAGCTTTAAGAGATAAGCAAATCAAAGAAATTGCTAAATGGTCTGAAGAAAAAATCAAAGAAACTTATATTAAAATAAGTGATGATTATAAAGATTGTGAGTTTACCAACAATTGGTTAAAAAAATAAATTAACTAACCCTTTGAATTTTCAGAGGGTTTTTTATTATTTTAGAGGTTTAATAATTAAGTTCAATTTTCCGAATTCTAAATTCTAAATTCAATATGTCAGACGTAGCAGCCATTAAGGAATTAGTTCAAAGACAAAAAGCATTAAAACAAGAAATTGCTAAAGTAATTGTGGGTCAGGATGAAGTAGTACATCAAATTGTGATGAGTATTTTTTCTGGAGGTCACGCTTTACTTATTGGTGTTCCTGGATTAGCTAAAACTTTAATGGTAAATACCATTTCGCAGGCTTTAGGATTGAATTTCAAAAGAATTCAGTTCACACCCGATTTAATGCCTTCTGATATTTTAGGAAGTGAAATTTTAGATGAAAATCGTCATTTTAAGTTTATTAAAGGACCAATTTTCTCCAATATTATCTTGGCTGACGAAATCAACAGAACGCCTCCTAAAACGCAAGCTGCATTGTTAGAAGCTATGCAAGAACGTGCTGTTACTGTTGCGGGACATCATTATAAATTAGATTTACCCTATTTTGTATTAGCAACTCAAAATCCAATTGAGCAAGAAGGAACGTATCCTTTACCAGAGGCACAATTAGACCGTTTTATGTTTGCTGTAAAATTAGATTATCCAAGTTTTCAAGAAGAAGTTGATGTGGTGAAAGCAACAACATCCGATTTTAAACCTGTCGTAAATCCTTTATTCACTGCTCAGGAAATTATCGATTTTCAAAACGTAATTCGTAAAATTCCTGTGGCCGATAATGTAATTGAATATGCAGTTTCGTTAGTAAGCAAAACACGTCCAGATAATCCGCTTTCAAACGAATTTGTAAAAACGTATATTGATTGGGGTGCAGGACCAAGAGCTTCACAAAACTTAATTTTAGCAGCAAAAACTAATGCAGCTTTCAGTGGAAAATTTTCTCCAGACATCGAAGATGTTCAAGCGGTGGCAACCGGAATTCTTCGTCACAGAATCGTAAAAAATTATAAAGCCGATGCCGAAGGAATTTCGGAAGATGATATTATTAAAAAGCTGTTTTAAACAGCTTTTTTTATTACTTTAGTAAATCAATAAAGGAATTTGGAACCCAATTTAAAAGAAAGAATCTTCGGTTTAGACGCACTAAGAGCCGCTGCTATTTTAATGGTAGTGAGTTCACATGTGTTATGGATTTATCCAAAAAGCAACGCCTTTATCCCAACATTATTTGAACTTTTTGGATTTTGGGGTGTAGAGCTTTTCTTCGTTTTAAGTGGTTTTTTGATTGGTTCAATTCTGTATAAAACATTTGTCAATGAAAATTTTACTTTAAAATCAGTTTTTCATTTCTTAAAAAGACGCTGGTTTCGAACATTACCTAACTATTATTTGGTATTGATTTTAAACATTTTGATTGCTTTTTTTCTTGGATTCTCGATTGAAAATACAGGAAGTTATTTTCTCTTTTTGCAAAATTTCGCATCAAAATCACCTGCTTTTTTCCCAGAATCATGGAGTTTGTCTATTGAAGAATACACATACTTATTATTGCCATTCTCATTGTTTTTTGTGGGATTAATTAAGGTAAAAAACAAGTCGAAATTATTTTTATTGGTAATTGTAGCTTTGATTTTGGTTTTCTGGATGAATAAATTTTATTATCATTCCCAACATAAAATTTCGAATTTATCAGAATGGAATTTAAATTTAAAATCGGTTTTGATTTACAGAATTGATGCTATTTTAATTGGAGTTTTAGCCGCTTGGTTTTCTTTTAATTATAGTAGTATTTGGAAACAATTTAAAGGTATGTTTGCTTTGATAGGCTTTGGGATTTTGTTTTTTTTAATGTTTGGAATTATTCCACTGAATTTAACAATCGAACAGAATCCGTTTTTTTGGAATGTTTTGTATTTGCCAATTACTTCAGTAGCTTTTGCATTTTTGTTACCTTCCTTCTCTGAATGGAAAACGTACACTAATCCAGTTTTGTATCCTATTGAATTGATAAGTAAAATTTCATATTCTATTTATTTGCTTCATTACAGTGTTATACTTCAATTGTTGAAGGTTTTTATAGATACTTCTCAAATGTCTTCAACAGAACGTCACTTTTTTACTTTTATTTATTTAACCATAACTTTTTTATTGTCCTACATTTTGTACAGATTTTACGAAAAACCAATGATGAATTTGAGAGATAAACAATAATTTAGCTCACCTGTTTTGAGACTCTCATAAAATTGAATATTGTTTTTTGATAATTTAATAAAACTTTCATTTTAAATTACGAATTATTCAATATATTTTCATTTTATTCATTTTTATTGAAAAATAAACATCAAAATAGAATCTTTATAAATAATAATTCTTCTATTTAGGCTTTTTATTAAAAATTTTTAAATCTGATTAAGATTTATTAAATTTGTGCCACCAAAAAAATACAACAAACACTAATTAACTTATTTATAGTATGGCATTAGCTACTGAAATGAATCTTTATAAAGAGTATATTAAAGAAATTGAAGAAAGAAAAGGTCAAGGATTACACCCAAAACCAATTGATAGAGCTGATTTGTTAAACGAAATCATTGCTCAAATTAAAGATACAAACAATGCAAACAGAGAAGATTGTTTGAAGTTTTTTATCTATAACACTTTGCCTGGTACAACTCCTGCAGCTGGAGCTAAAGCAAAATTCTTAAAAGAGATTATTCTTGGTCAAGAAACTGTTGCTGAAATTACTCCTGCTTTTGCTTTCGAATTATTATCGCACATGAAAGGTGGACCTTCAATTGAGGTGTTATTGGATTTAGCTTTAGGAAATGATTCAAACATTACAAAGCAAGCAGCGGATGTTTTAAAAACTCAAGTATATCTTTACGATGCTGATATGGCTCGTATTAAAGAAGCTTTTGAAAAAGGAAATGCTGTTGCAAAGGAAATTTTAGAAAGCTATGCTAAAGCAGAATTCTTTACAAAACTTCCTGAAATTGCTGAAGAAATTAAAGTTGTAACATTCATTGCTGGAGAAGGTGATATTTCAACCGATTTATTATCTCCAGGTAATCAAGCGCACTCGCGTTCTGACCGTGAATTGCACGGTAAATGTATGATTACGCCTCAAGCTCAAGACGAAATTAAAGCTTTACAAGCACAACATCCAGATAAATCGGTAATGTTAATTGCTGAAAAAGGAACAATGGGTGTAGGTTCTTCTCGTATGTCGGGTGTTAATAACGTTGCGCTTTGGACAGGTAAACAAGCTAGTCCTTATGTGCCATTCGTAAATTTTGCTCCAATCGTTGCAGGAACAAACGGAATTTCTCCAATTTTCTTAACTACTGTTGACGTTACTGGTGGTATCGGTTTAGACCTTAAAAACTGGGTAAAAAAGACAGGTGCTAATGGAGAAGTAGTTCGTAATGAAAGTGGTGACCCAGTTTTAGAAGAAGTATATTCAGTAGCAACTGGAACGGTTCTTACCATCAATACAAAAACAAAAAAATTATACAACGGAGACAAAGAATTAATAGACATTTCTAAAGCATTTACGCCTCAGAAAATGGAATTCATCAAAGCTGGTGGGTCTTATGCGATTGTTTTCGGTAAAAAAATCCAAACTTTCGCAGCAAAAACTCTTGGAATTGAAGCGCCATTAGTTTACGCACCTTCAAAAGAAGTTTCGGTTGAAGGACAAGGTCTTACAGCTGTTGAAAAAATCTTCAATAGAAATTCCGTTGGAACTATTTCTAAAAAGGCTTTACATGCGGGTTCTGATGTTCGTGTTACTGTAAATATCGTTGGTTCTCAAGATACTACAGGGTTAATGACAGCTCAAGAATTAGAATCGATGGCAGCTACTGTGATTTCTCCAATTGTTGACGGAGCGTATCAATCAGGTTGTCATACAGCTTCAGTTTGGGATAAAAAAGCACAAGCTAATATTCCTAAATTAATGCAATTCATGAACGACTTTGGTTTAATTACAGCTCGTGATCCAAAAGGTGTTTATCATGCAATGACTGACGTAATTCACAAAGTATTAAATGATATTACTGTAGATGAATGGGCTATCATTATCGGTGGAGATTCTCATACAAGAATGTCTAAAGGTGTGGCGTTCGGTGCAGATTCAGGAACGGTTGCTTTGGCTCTTGCTACAGGTGAAGCTTCAATGCCAATTCCAGAATCAGTAAAAGTGACTTTCAAAGGAAATATGGCAAGTTACATGGATTTTCGTGATGTGGTTCATGCTACTCAAGCGCAAATGTTACATAAATTTGGTGGTGAGAACGTTTTCCAAGGAAGAATCATCGAAGTACATTTAGGAACATTAACGGCTGATCAAGCGTTTACTTTTACAGATTGGACTGCTGAAATGAAAGCAAAAGCTTCTATTTGTATTTCAGAAGATGAAACATTAATCGAATCATTAGAAATTGCAAAAGGAAGAATCCAAATCATGATTGATAAAGGAATGGATAATCACAATCAAGTGCTTCAAGGATTAATTGACAAAGCAAACAAGCGTATTGCTGAAATCAAATCAGGTGAAAAACCAGCTTTACGTCCTGATGCTAATGCAAAATATTATGCTGAAGTAGAAGTAGATTTGGATGTGATTAACGAACCAATGATTGCTGACCCAGATGTAAATAATAAAGACGTTTCTAAACGTTATACTCACGATACAATTCGTCCACTTTCTTTCTACGGAGGTGATAAAAAAGTAGATTTAGGATTCATCGGTTCTTGTATGGTTCACAAAGGCGATATGAAAATCCTAGCGCAAATGCTTAAAAATATCGAAAGACAACAAGGTAAAGTGGAATTCAAAGCGCCATTAGTGGTTGCACCTCCAACATATAACATTGTTGACGAATTAAAAGCTGAAGGTGATTGGGAAGTGTTACAAAAATATTCAGGTTTTGAATTTGACGATAACGCTCCAAAAGGGGCAGCTCGTACAGAATATGAAAACATGTTATATTTAGAGCGTCCAGGTTGTAACCTTTGTATGGGGAATCAAGAAAAAGCTTCTAAAGGAGATACGGTTATGGCAACATCAACACGTTTATTTCAAGGAAGAGTCGTTGAAGATACTGCAGAGAAAAAAGGAGAATCTTTATTATCATCAACTCCAGTTGTAGTTTTATCTACAATTTTAGGAAGAACTCCTTCAATTGAAGAATATAAGCTTGCCGTAGAAGGAATCAACTTAACTAAGTTTGCTCCATCTCACAAATTGTTGGTAGGATAATACAATCAATTATAATAATCAATTAAAAGTCTAAGTTTTACTTAGGCTTTTTTGTTTTTATCTGTTCATTTTTTTGTAAATTAGTGGGTTTAAAATAATTAACTAAAAATACAATACTATGGCATTCGATATTGAAATGATTGAAAAAATGTACGCTAACATGGCAGTTAGAGTGGATAAAGCTCGCGACATAGTCGGACGTCCATTAACGTTGTCTGAGAAAATTTTGTATTCGCATTTATGGGAAGGAATGCCAACTCAGACATTCACAAGAGGTAAAGATTATGTTGACTTCGCTCCAGATCGAGTAGCATGTCAAGATGCAACGGCTCAAATGGCTTTATTGCAGTTCATGCATGCTGGAAAAAAGACAGTTGCAGTTCCAACAACAGTTCACTGTGACCATTTAATTTTAGCAAAAAATGGTGCTAAAGAAGATTTAGCATTAGCAAATAAACAATCCAAAGAAGTTTTCGATTTTCTTTCATCTGTTTCTAATAAATACGGAATTGGATTTTGGAAACCAGGTTCGGGAATTATTCACCAAATCGTTTTAGAAAATTATGCATTTCCAGGAGGTTTGATGATTGGTACCGATTCTCATACCGTAAATGCAGGTGGTTTAGGAATGTTAGCCATTGGTGTTGGTGGTGCCGATGCAGTAGATGTAATGTCGGGTATGTCATGGGAATTAAAATTTCCAAAATTAATCGGAGTAAAATTAACAGGTAAATTATCTGGATGGACCGCTCCAAAAGACGTAATTTTAAAAGTAGCGGATATCTTAACTGTAAAAGGAGGAACTGGTGCTATTATGGAATATTTCGGTGAAGGAGCAGAAGCTATGTCTTGTACAGGAAAAGGAACCATTTGTAATATGGGTGCCGAAATTGGAGCAACAACTTCAACTTTTGGTTACGATGATTCCATGAGAAGATATTTAGCAGCAACAGGTCGTCAAGATGTGGTTAATGCTGCCGATAAAGTAGCTTCTTACTTAACAGCTGATGCTGAAGTATATGCCAATCCAGCACAATATTTTGACCAATTAATCGAAATTAACTTATCTGAATTAGAACCACACATTAACGGACCTTTTACACCTGATAGAGGAACCCCTGTTTCTAAAATGAAAGAGGAA